>ERZ778496.8-NODE-8-length-255552-cov-42.184120_pt1 | contig 255552 bp, 253 predicted proteins | sample MGYA00433099_ERZ778496 | MGnify/ENA primary metagenome ERZ778496 (study PRJEB29527, sample SAMN07138962) | mouse gut metagenome | material: feces | host: mouse | place: China:Nanjing | collected 2016-01-25 ...
CAGAACTAAATCCTTTCACTAATATTTTTTGTCCAACTTTTTGGGGTCAGTACAGCTTGGCATCTTCTTTTTTGATGCACACAAAAACACCCAAGCGCCTTTAGCTTGGGTGTTAGCAGGTTAATTTTTTTGAACTCTTTGAACGATTACGCCAAGGATAAATCCAACGACGGCAAAGCTAATCCAACCCATTGAGAATTGACCAAGTGGGACAACGCTGGTAAAGAAGTATACCACTCCGTTTGGTAGGTTAAACAAACCAGTCATGGCTGAAAGGGTAGATAAGGCATCGTAAAGAGCAGGAATCATGGTGAATGCGATTGTCAAGCGATAGACAATCGGGCTATTTTGGAAGAATTTAGAGCAAAGCATCAAGAGAACGATAGCGATTGTTAATGGGTAAAGAAGGTAAAGCACAGGGAGTGACCATTTGATGAGTTCAGATAAGCCACCGAAGTAAAAGACTAAAGCAATCAAGGTAAAGATGGTTGCCCAGCTAACGTGCGATACTTTTGGTTGCAATTTATGGAAGTACTCCGCACAAGCTGTGATAAGTCCTGTTGCTGTTGTCAAACAAGCTAGGAAAATAGCCAAGGCTAATACCACTTGTCCGATATTACCAAGGTAAAAATGCGCTGACTGACTAAGAACATTTCCACCGTCAACAGGGGCACCGTTAAGCATGAATTGACCATCAGTAAAGCTAAAAAGGCTTTGTGATGTTGCTCCGATGCGTGCCACAAAGATGTAGATAAGTGCCAAAAGAACAGTAGCAATGATACCTGATTTGAAGGTTAGTCCAGCGACTTCAGATTGAGTCTTAGCACCGTGTTGCTTGCTGGCATCAATAACGATAATGGCAAAGGCTAGTGAAGCAAGGGCGTCCATGGTACCGTAACCTTGGATAAGTCCAGCGACAAATGGCACATCTTTGAAAGCGTTGCTGATGTCATTAGCTGCATTGTGAGCTACTCCAATATCACCAGCTGGTTTGATAAAGGAAGCCACCACCAAAACAGCAATGATAATCAAAAGAGCAGGCGTCAAATATTTCCCAATACGGTCTGCGATTTTGCTTGGTCTGATCGCCAAGAGGTAAGATAAACCAAAGAAGAGCAAACCATAAACGATTTTGGCAATGAGATTGTCACCAAAGATGGGTTGGATACCAACTGAGAATGATGTTGCCCCCGTTCTTGGAATAGCAAAGAAGGGACCAATTGAAAGGTAAAGGGCAATTGAAAAGAGCAGGGCATAGCGTTTTGAAACAGGTCGAACGAAGTCCTCCACGTCACTCGCCCCAGAGCGTGCAACAGCCACCACACCCAGCAATGGCAAAGTAACTCCAGTCAAGCAAAAGCCGATAATGGCAAGCGCCAAATTGCTTCCAGAGTAAATCCCTAAAAAGGCTGGGTAAATCAAGTTAGCTGCTCCAAAAAACAGAGCAAATAACATAAATCCTATGATGACATAGATATTTTTAAAGGTTTTCATAATCTCCTCCTCGTTAAGAGATATATTAAAGTTGAGACAATTATAATTTAGAGAAATGTCTGACAATTATTATATCGAACGGATTCTTAACCGTCAATAGTCGTGAATTGGCAATTGCAAAATGGGGTATGAGGGGCAAGCATCGTTTGACGAAGCCCTTGTTTTATATTATGATAAGAAAGTTATTTCGTTATGAAGGGAGTTTCTATGAGACATTTTATCAGTGTTTGGAATAGGACCAGTTTAATCAAACGCATTGTCATCGGGGTGGTGCTTGGTTTGCTTTTGGGAATGCTGATTCCTAAGGTGAGTGTCATCGGTCTGTTGGGAGATTTATTTGTTGGTGGTTTGAAAGCTATTGCGCCTTTGCTTGTTTCTGCTTTGGTGGCAAATGCCTTGTCACAACACGAAAGAGGTAAGCGAACCAATATGTCCACCGTTATCGGACTTTATCTGATTGGGACCTTGGCGGCAGCCCTTGTGGCCGTTATGGTCAACTACCTTTTCCCGCTAACTTTGACTTTAGACGGCGTGAGCGATAGCAATTTATCGGCACCAGAAGGGATTGCACAGGTCTTTAAGGACTTGTTGCTCAAGATTGTGGATAACCCTGTGAATGCCGTGGCTTCTGCCAATTACATCGGGGTCTTGGCTTGGGCGGTCATTTTTGGTCTAGCCTTGCGAAATGTCAGCCCACAAACCAAAGAATTGCTTCAAACAACGGCAGAAGTGACGTCACAAGTGGTGCGTTGGATTATCAATTTAGCGCCGTTTGGTATTCTAGGTTTGGTGTTTAAAACCGTTTCTGACAATGGGGTTGGGATTTTGGCCAATTATGGGATGTTGATTGTGACCTTAGTTGGTACCATGCTTTTTGTTGCCTTGGTGGTCAATCCGCTCATCGCCTTTATCATGATTCGTGAAAATCCTTATCCGCTGGTCTTTTGTTGCCTGCGTGAATCGGGCTTGACTGCCTTTTTCACGAGAAGTTCAGCTGCCAACATTCCTGTCAATATGAAACTGTGTGAGGACTTGGGCTTGGATGAGGACACTTATTCGGTTTCTATTCCGCTGGGAGCAACGATTAACATGGCTGGTGCAGCGATTACCATCAATATTTTGACCTTGGCTGCTGTTAATACCTTGGGGATTCATGTTGATTTTCCAACTGCCTTTTTGCTCAGCGTGGTATCTGCCATTTCAGCTTGTGGGGCTTCAGGTGTTGCTGGCGGTTCTTTGTTGCTCATTCCCGTTGCTTGTAGCTTATTTGGCATTTCAAATGATATTGCCATGGAAGTTGTCGGCATTGGCTTTATCGTCGGTGTGGTACAAGATTCTTGCGAAACAGCTTTGAATTCATCAACCGACGTTTTATTTACCGCTGTGGCAGAAAAATCCGTTTGGGGCAAAGGAAAAGCCAACCAATAGAAAAAACGAACAATACTGTCTGAGATAGCGCTTATCTCAGGCTTTTTTTGTCTATTTGGCAAATGGCTAGCGCTTCCAAAAGAAAATCTGCTTTAAAATAGCCCTAGTTTATGTTAAAATAAAGCAACATCAAAAAGGAGAAAAAAGACTATTTTGACAAATCATCTACTTGTTTTGCAATCAGATTTTGGTCTGGTTGACGGAGCCGTTGCGGCTATGGTTGGGGTAGCTTTGCAAGATGAAAATCCATAATTTAACGCACGAAATCACTCCTTACAATATTTTTGAAGCCTCTTACCGTTTGTTCCAAACGGTGGAATATTGGCCTGAAGGCACTACTTTTATCTCTGTTGTTGACCCTGGAGTTGGCTCAAAACGTAAAAGTGTGGTGGCTTTGACCGAAAACAATCAATACATCGTGACGCCTGACAACGGTACCTTGACGTACATCAAAACCCATGTGGGTATCAAGGCTATTCGTGAAATTTCAGAAGTCAAAAATAGACGCCAAAACACCGAGTATTCTTACACTTTCCACGGTCGTGATGTCTATGCCTATACAGGTGCTAAATTAGCCAGCGGGCACATCACTTTTGAAGAAGTTGGACCAGAATTGCCCGTGGATGCTGTGCTAGAATTGCCTGTTGTTGAAACGGTGATTGGGGACAATTTTGTTCGTGGAGCTGTGGATATCTTGGATGTGCGTTTTGGGTCTTTGTGGACATCTATCAAACGTGAAGATTTCTACACCTTAGAACCTGAATGTGGTGACCGCTTTGAAGTGACCATTTCCAACAACGATATGTTGGTTTATCAAAATCAAGTCACCTATGGCAAATCTTTTGCGGATGTTCGCATTGGTCAGCCAATTCTCTATATCAATTCTCTTTACCGTGTTGGTTTAGCCATTAACCAAGGTTCTTTTGCCAAAGCTTATAATGTCGGTGTGGGTTCAAACTGGCATATCGAAATTAAAAAATTAGGAGGGTAGTTCATGACAAATCAATCAATCAAAACCGTTGTTGCGACAGGAATTGGGGCTGCTTTGTTTATCATCATCGGGACTTTAGTCAACATCCCAACGCCAATTCCAAACACGAATATCCAGCTGCAGTATGCTGTGATTGCTCTCTTTGCGATTATTTATGGTCCAACGGTTGGCTTTTTCTCAGCCTTTATCGGACACGCCCTAAAAGACGCCCTTCAATACGGTTCTCCGTGGTGGACTTGGGCTTTAGTTAGTGGCTTGATTGGACTAGCTATTGGTTTGTTGTCAAAACGCATCAATATTGAGAAAAATCCCTTAACTGCTAAGGATTACGTTTTATTTAATGTGGTGCAAATTCTTGCGAATGTCGTGGGCTGGGGGATTATCGCACCTTATGGTGACATTTTGATTTACAGCGAACCAGCCAATAAAGTCTTTGCACAAGGATTTTTATCTGCTTTTATCAATAGTTTGACGATTGCTATCGGTGGTTCTTTACTGCTTGCTGTCTATTCACGTACACGGACACAATCAGGCAGTTTGACCAAAGACTAGACGGTCTGACAAGCTATTTTAGCTAACGAAGGAGTGGGGTGCACATTGATGGGTAAAATCATGACAACATCCCACTTTTATTATTTTTTAGGAGAATCATATGAAGCCCTTTATACAATTTAAGGATTTCACGTTTAAATACGATGTTCAAGCGGAGCCAACGTTAAAGGCCATTGACTTGACGATTGAAAAAGGTCAAAAGGTCTTGATTGTAGGTGCTTCAGGGTCAGGCAAATCCACTATTGGTCATTGTTTAAATGGCATTATCCCAAACATTCACCAAGGGGAAAAAATAGGTCAGCTACTTATTGATGGTCAGGATGTTTTTGACCAATCGGTTTATGATAAATCCCGCTTGGTTTCCACTGTGTTGCAGGATCCAGATGGGCAATTTATCGGTTTAACTGTGGCGGAGGACTTGGCTTTTTCACTGGAAAATGACTGTGTGCCTTTGCCAGAAATGCAGTCCAAGGTTCAATCTTGGGCGGAGCGCTTGGATTTGACGGCCTTTTTGCAGTATCGTCCACAAGATTTGTCAGGTGGGCAAAAGCAGCGCGTGAGTTTGGCTGGGGTCTTGATTGACGAAAGTCCGATTTTGCTATTTGACGAACCTTTGGCTAACCTTGACCCCAAGTCTGGTCAGGAAACCATTGATTTGATTGACCGCATTCACAAGGAAGAAGAAGCGACGACTATTATTATCGAGCATCGCTTGGAGGACGTGCTTTACCGACCTGTGGATAAGATTGTCTTGGTCAATGACGGACACATTCTTTTTGACGGCGATCCAGACAGCCTTTTAAAAACGGATTTGCTGATGGAAAATGGGATCCGCGAACCGCTTTACATCACGGCTTTGAAAGATTTGGGTGTGGATATTGAAGCCATGGACAATTTATCACGCATTGCAGATCTCAAACTTCCCCAAATCACCTTGGAGTCGCACGGATTTGCTGACAAGCAGCCAACGAAAGCACCGCTGCTCAGTGTGCAAAACCTAACCTTTGCCTACCAAAAAGACCAGCCAGTGCTAAAAGGAATGATCCTAGATGTCCACAAGGGGGAACGCATTGCCATTGTCGGCAAGAACGGTTCAGGCAAATCAACCCTTGCCAAAGCCATCTGCCAATTTATCACACCAGATGGGGATATTTTCTACCAAGGCCAATCCGTCATGTCTGATTCCATCAAGGAACGTGCTGAAAAGATTGGTTATGTCTTGCAAAATCCCAATCAAATGATTAGCCAAACCATGGTCTTTGACGAAGTAGCACTAGGCCTTCGCCTACGTGGGATTGACGAGGCTAGTGTGGAGCAGCGTGTCCTTGACACCTTGAAAATCTGTGGCTTATTTCCTTTTCGAAAATGGCCTATCTCAGCCTTGTCTTTTGGGCAAAAGAAACGCGTCACCATCGCTTCGGTCCTTGTGATGAATCCAGAAATTCTCTTGCTGGATGAACCAACAGCAGGGCAAGACAAGAAGAATTATACTGAGATTATGACCTTCTTGGACGAATTGAGCCAAGCAGGGCATACGATTATGATGATAACGCATGATATGCAACTGATGCTGGAACATTCAGACCGCAGTGTGGTGATTAGTGATGGGCAGATTATTGCAGATTGTTCCCCAGTCGCCTTATTTAGTCAACCGTCTATTTTAAAACAAGCCAATCTTAAAAAGACCAGCTTATTTAAGCTGGCTGAGATTTTGGGTGTGGACCCCATTGATTTGACGCATTATTACATTGAACAACAAGGAGGCAATCCGCTATGACAAATCGCCTGATTGGTTTTCAAAGTGGTCGTGGTTTTCTCTACTCCCTGTCAGGTGCCAGCAAACTCATTTTCTTTATTTTGGTTTCTGTTGCCTGCATGACCACTTACGACACCCGTTTGATTTTGGCTATCGGTATTTTTTCGGTTTTACTATTTAAAATGGCGGGCATTCGTTGGCACCAAGTGTCCTTTGTCATCACCTTTGTTGCTGTTTTTGCCTTGTTAAATGTTTTGATGGTTTACCTGTTTGCCCCAGATTACGGGGAAATGATTTACGGTAGCAAGATCATTTTATGGCAAGGCATCGGGCGGTTTAACCTCACGGCTCAGGAACTTTTTTACCTGTTTAATTTGGCCTTGAAGTATTTTTGTACCGTACCGCTGGCCATCTTGTTCTTGATGACCACTCACCCCAGCCAATTTGCCTCTAGTCTTAATCAGATTGGGGTGCCTTATAAAATTGCTTACGCGATTAGCTTGACTTTGCGTTATATTCCTGATGTGCAGGAAGAATTTTACATGATTCGTATGTCACAAGAAGCGCGTGGCTTGGAATTGTCTTCGAAAGAATCACTAGTTAAGCGCATAAAAGGCAACCTGCAAATCGTCATTCCCATTATCTTTAGTTCCCTAGAACGCATTGACACGGTATCGACAGCTATGGCGCTGCGCCGTTTTGGGAAAAATAAAAAACGCACTTGGTACACTTACAAGCAATTAACCAGAGATGATTTTCTAACCATTCTCTTGGCGCTCGTGATTGTTGGAGTGAGCCTTTGGCTCTTTCATCTCAACGGTGGCCGTTTTTACAATCCATGGCACTAAAAAGAATCTTATCATCATGCCCTCTTGGGACTGGTGATAAGATTCTTTTTTATTTCAAATACCCTAAATAATCGAATTTTTCAAAGGTGTTGTCACTAGCGATGGCAACCACTTTGGTATTAGGCTCAAAGACCTCACTAGGATTGATATCGGTATCAAGCGTGGTCAGATTTTTTCGGCGAATACCAATCAAGTTCAAGGCGTATTTGTTGCGTAAATCTAGTTGAATCAGATTTTTACCCACCCAAGAATCTGGAATGGAAAATTCAATCATAGACACCGTATCTTCCAAATGCACGATGTTATCAATGCGGTGGCGGAGCATATTTGAGGAAACGGTTTTTCCCGAATCACGCTCAGGAGTGATGACCTTGGTTGCTCCGATGCCATAAAGCACTTCTTCGTAAGTGGCATTTTTGGCCTTGGCTAAGATGGTTTTGACCCCTAATTTCTTACAATGCATGATGGCTAGGACAGAAGATTCTAAACTAGTTCCTGTCGCAATCACCACCTTGTCACATTGGGCGATGCCCACCGCTTTTAAAAATTCAATATCGGTGATGTCACCAACAGCGGCTTTGCTGACAAATTCTGCCACGTCTTGGACGCTGTTTTCCTTGCAATCCACGGCGATGACGTCTTGTTCAAATTTGCTGAGTTCTTCAGCGACTGTGCGACCAAAAATCCCTAAACCAAGGACACCAATAATTTTTTTCGTCATAGTTTTTCCTTCTATCCCATATTTATCGTTGTTTGTGCGTAATGAATATCTTTTCTCTTACGTTGCAAGAGGCTCAACAGAACCGTGATGGGACCGACACGCCCCACAAACATTAGCACCATGATGACAATGCGTCCCCCAGTTGACAATTGCGGGGTTAAATCCATTGACACCCCCACTGTCGCAATAGCAGAAATAGCTTCAAACAGTAGGGCTAAAGGATTGTGATGAGGTTCAAAGAGCAAGAGTGCCATGTAACCTACCGTCAAAATGGTGAAAAAGAAAATCAAGATGGTAAAGGTCTGTTTGATGACCTTGTTGGCAATGACGCGATTGCGGAAGGTCACTTCAGTTTGCCCTGTTAATTCTGCCTTAAAGAGCAAGAACGTAATAGCAGCTGCAGTGACCTTGACCCCACCAGCCGTACCGCCAGGAGCACCACCGATAATCATTTGAAGCATATACAAGACATTGGTAATAGGATGCGTATCGACATAAGAAATGGTTGAAAAACCAGCCGTTCTCATAGTAACGGATTGGAAGAAAGATACCATCCATTGTTGGAAAATATTGTAATGCCCGATGGTCTTTGGGTTTTTGTATTCCATGAGCCAGCTCAAGACGGTACCCAGTAGCAAAACAATCCCTGTTGTTGCTAAAACCAGCCGTGTTTGATTGCTCAAAGAACGTGAAAAAGTCGTGAAACGATAAGGCTTGTCAGTCAAAAAGCGTTTGACGGCATCTCTCAAATCCAGCAAAACCGCAAACCCAATCCCACCTGAGAAAATCAAAATAGCAAGGACTATATTGATCAAAGGGTTGAGAACAAAAGGTCTTAGACTAGCATCACCGAGGTTGTCAAAACCGGCATTACAAAAGGCGGAAACTGATAAAAAGATGGCATTGAAGATCCCATGCCCCACCCCAAAACGAGGAATGAAGTCAAATAGCAAGACCACCGCCATTGCCAACTCAAACACTAAGGTTAATTTATAAGCGCTAAACAAATATTGCCGCAAGTTATTGCTGTTGTCATAGTTCAGTGCAGATTGCAGCAAATGCTGCTCAGACAAATTCATGCGACGGCGCATGAGGTAAAGACTGACAGAAATTAAGGTCACCAAGCCTAAACCACCAATTTGCATGAGCAATATCACAATCACTTGCCCTAAACCATTATAAACAGAGGCTACGGGAAAGACCGATAGCCCTGTCACGCAAACCATGGATACAACATTGAATAAATGGTCAAGATAGGTCGTTGCAGGTGCGTCTGGATAATGCGTGATAGGCATAGAGAGCAAAAGGCTCCCGATAATAATAACAATAATAAAACTAAACGTTAACCGTTGTATGCTTGTTAAGGATTTAAAAAACGTAATCACCATTCATCTCCTTTTTAGAGTGGCTTTTTATTGGGCATTCCTGGCTTACGTGGGTACTTGTTTGGGGTTTCTTTTTTCTTTTCCAAAACGGTCATCTGACGAGGGTCACCATTTGGTAGGGTGTAGTGTTTGTTTTCGATAACCTTGGCAAAGAGCAGCTTCATAGCATTTTGAGCATCTGCCAATTCTTCCTCAGCAGCTGAGGCTTTCAAGGCAACCAATCGTCCCCCTACTTTTAAGAAAGGAATGGTCAATTCAGTCAAAACTTGCAAACGGGCAACAGCGCGTGCGGTTACGATATCGTAAGTGGCACGAAAGGTCTTGTCTTGTCCAAAATCTTCAGCGCGCCCATGGTAGAAATGCACGCCATCCAACTCCAAGGCTTCTGCCAAGAGATTGAGAAATTGAATGCGTTTGTTGAGCGAATCAATAATAGTGACATCAATCTCAGGACACAAAATCTTGATTGGGATACTTGGAAAACCAGCCCCAGCCCCAATATCTAAGAGGCGGATAGCTTGATTGGTAATATTACCCTGCAAAACAGGAGCCACGGAATCATAAAAATGCTTGAGGTAAACATCCTCTTTTTCAGTAATTGCTGTCAAATTGATTTTTTGATTCCACTCCACAAGCAAGTGAAAATAAGTTTCAAATTGCTGCTTTTGCTTATCACTCAAATCAAAGCCTTGCTGGCTCAATTGCTGGTAAAATTCTTCTGGTGTCATCTTTATCTTGTCGGAAAAAAGCCCGACTTTCCTTTCCTAGTAATTCTAAACAGTTCTTATTTTACCACAAATACGACTTGATAACAGGCTGAAAATGTCATTGCCCAAAAAGCCTTCTATTTCGTCACTTATCATTTTGAAAATGGTTTTAAAATTGGTATAATATGCCTAGTTAAAAGACATTGGAAATGTCTGATTATTGTTGTTAATATGCGTCCATTTGGATGCCTGACTGTTAAGGGAGAATGATATGGCTTTGATCATAGTTGTTGTAATTATCGTCTTAATTCTTTGGGGCATTGCCCTTTATAATGGCTTGGTTAGAAGCCGTATGCAAACCAAAGAATCTTGGAGTCAAATTGACGTGCAGTTGAAACGCCGAAATGACTTGATTCCTAATCTCATTGAAACGGTTAAGGGTTATGCTGCTTACGAGGAAAAAACCTTTGCTAAAATCACAGAATTGCGTCAACAAGTGGCAGATGCCAAAACACCAGCCGAAGCCATGCACGCTTCAAATGCCTTGACAAATCAATTGTCAAACCTCATTGCTGTGGCAGAAAACTACCCTGATTTGAAAGCCAACAACAGCTTTATCAAGCTCCAAGACGAGTTGACCAATACTGAAAATAAAATCGCTTATTCACGCCAGTTGTTTAACACCACAACGGCAAATTATAACGTGAAATTAGAAACCTTCCCAAGCAATCTTATTGCAGGAATGTTTGGGTTTAAACCAAGCCAATTTTTGGAAACACCTGAAGAAGAGAAAGATGTTCCAAAAGTAACCTTTGATTTTTAAATCTGACGTCACAGAGAAAGGAATACAAAAAGCCTCATGTGAAGGTTTTTAACAAAATATGCTATATAATCAAATTTCCAGTAATAAAAGACGAACCGTTGTCTTGCTTATTGTGTTTTTCATGCTATTAGCGGCAATTGGTGCGGCGGTTGGTTACCTTTGGTTGGGAGATATGACTTTTGGGGTAGTCATTGCCGTGATTATCGGTGCTATTTATGCCATGAGCATGATTTTCCAATCTACCAATGTTGTCATGTCAATGAACCATGCGCGTGAGGTGACCGAGCAAGAAGCTCCGCAACTTTATCACATTGTTGAAGATATGGCGATGGTGGCGCAAATTCCTATGCCTCGTGTCTTTATCATCGAGGACCAATCGCTTAATGCCTTTGCAACAGGTTCTAGCCCTGAAAATGCAGCCGTTGCGGCTACGACAGGCCTCTTAGCCGTGATGAACCGTGAAGAATTAGAAGGAGTCATTGGGCATGAGGTGAGCCACATTCGCAATTATGATATCCGTATTTCCACCATTGCCGTGGCTTTAGCGAGTGCCATTACCTTGCTATCTAGCCTTGGTAGTCGGATGATTTGGTTTGGCGGTGGGCGTCGTCGTTCAGATGACCGTGACAATGGCACAGGGCTTTTGGTTTTTCTCTTTTCCATTTTGTCTTTAATCCTAGCTCCTTTGGCAGCGACCTTGGTTCAATTGGCTATTTCAAGGCAGCGTGAGTATTTGGCAGATGCTAGCTCGGTAGAATTAACCCGCAACCCACAAGGCATGATTAACGCCCTTCAAAAATTGCAACAATCTGCTCCAATGCAGCAACCTGTTGATGCAGCCAGCGCAGCATTGTACATCAATGACCCTATCAAGAAGGAAGAACGCTTGACCTCATTGTTTAGCACGCACCCATCTATTTCCGACCGCATCGAGCGCTTACGTCAGATGTGAGAATAAGGCATATCTGTGGTATAATGGTGTAAGGGAGGTTTTTAGGCTATCTCCCCGATACGACAAATAGAGGTTTTAAAGATATGTTTTCAATTTTAGAAATAAAGAAAAATAGTGACGGTATTGCTTTTGACCGTTCCTTAGATATTAAAGAAAAACTTCAAGCGCGTGACGAGGACATTTTAGATGTCAAAGACGTTCGTGCGACTGGTCATCTTTCTTACGATGACGGCTTGTATTTGCTCCAATACACGTTGGGCTATACGTTGACCTTGCCGTCTAGTCGTTCGATGCAGCCTGTTGAGTTTCATCAAGAAGAACTCGTTTCAGAGATTTTCGTTGAAGCATCAGACCTTGCGGACAAGGAAGAATTAGTCAGAGAAAATTTAGCCATGGTTATCGAAGATGGTTTTATCGATTTAGAAGAAAGCGTCATTGATAACATTTTGCTAGGTATTCCGATGCAAGTTTTGAGTGAAGAAGAGCAAGCTTCAGCAGAAATGCCATCAGGCAATCATTGGTCTGTTTTGACAGAAGAGCAATACGATGCTCTCCAAGACGAAAAGAAAAAGGCCAATAATCCTTTTGCCTCTTTAGGTGGCTTATTTGATGATGAGTAAATCACTTCATAAAAACGTAAGGGACGATGAAAAAGCTTCAGGAGAGGCTTTTTTGTCTGGTCGTTTTCAAATAACTTTTTAATAATATGAGATTATTTGAGAATTGTCTTGAAATTTCATAATCACTTTGATATACTTTTAAAGCTGTGCAACATGACTTATTTTTAGGGATTAGAGATAGTGTTGCTGGAAAAAGTGAAAAAGAAAAAATAATAATAAATGGTAGGTTGGACACATGAGTAAAAAAATTTTAATCATTGAAGATGAAAAAAATCTAGCACGGTTTGTGTCTTTGGAATTACAACACGAAGGGTATTCGGTTGTTGCAGAAGAAAATGGTCGTCAAGGGTTGCAATTGGCTTTGAACGAAGACTTTGACCTTGTTTTGTTGGATTTGATGCTTCCAGATATGGACGGTTATGAAATCACACGCCGTCTTCGCTTGGAAAAAGAATACTTATCCATCATTATGATGACGGCTCGTCATTCAACAATGGATATCGTGGCTGGTTTGGACCGCGGTGCAGATGATTACATTGTAAAACCATTTGCAATTGAAGAATTGCTTGCTCGTATTCGCGCGGTTTTCCGTCGTCAAGATGCAGAGTACAAAGCCCTAAAAGAAGGTCAAAATAAAGAAGATGCTGTGGGCTTAAAACTAAACCCGCAAAACCGTTCAGTTATTCGAGGCCAAGAAGATATTCCATTGACCAAACGCGAATACGATTTGTTGTCAATTCTTTTGTCTAATACAAACCGTGTATTGACACGTAAAGAATTGTTGTCTAATGTTTGGAAGTACGACAAAGACGTTGAAACCAACGTTGTGGATGTTTACATTCGCTACCTTCGTGGAAAATTAGATATCCCAGGTAAGGATTCTTACATCCAAACTGTTCGAGGCATGGGTTATATTATTCGAGAAAATTAATGAATCGTTTGAAAGAAAAGCTTTTAAATAAGCGACTATCGCGATCGTCGATATTGCCACTGCTTTTGATGATAACGGCTTTCAATATTGTCCTTTATCAAGGATTTACGCAGCTTTTTTTGGCAAATGACCGTTATCAAATGAAAAAAGACCTCCGTTCAATGACAAAAGTCTTGTCTAAGGAATCTGAATTGACGACATCTGTCTTGGTATCCCTTTTTAATGCGGATCATTTGTCTAATGTAGATGGTGATGATCAAGACCAATCATCTGTTGTCCTTGAAAACGATGGTCTGTCTAAATATATTTCGAGTGAGCAGACGGTAGCTATTTTTGATGCGGACAAACACCTGCTGTTAACGACTGATTCGGATTCTAGTCAGTCAGAGGATCTGTTGGCCGAATCATCTAACTACCACAGAGTTGGGACGAGAGGGTATTATTTAACGACTAAGGTTGTATCCGAGAAAACCCATGGAACCATTGGTTACGTGATCGTTTTTCAAGACTTAAAACTGTATGAAAAAACGCGTCGTTATCTCTTGCTCTTCTTGATAGTGCTTGAAGTAGTTGCTCTTATTGTTATCTTATTGCTCTTTAGACGGATGACTAAGCCTTATTTGAAACCCTTGGAGGATCTTAAATCGTTGGCTGAAACCATTAGCAGTTCACCAGAAGAAACAGGTAATACCAAATGGAAGAATCCTTTGGAGCAGGAATTGGAATTGTTACAAAATGCCAATAATTATTTAGAAGTTGTGGCGGATTACACTAAACACCAATCGCAAGCCATCAGTGAAGTCAGCCATGAGCTTAGGACACCTGTTGCTATTATCAAGGGACACTTGGGCTTGCTTAAACGTTGGGGTAAAGAAGACTCAACGATTTTACAGGAAAGCTTGGACGTTGCCTATGATGAAACAGAAAAAATGTCCATGATGATCGATGAGATTTTGGATAGCATTCGTTTCCAAAATGAAGTTATCGAAAATAGGGATCAAAAGACTGATTTGAAAGCGTCTATTGAAAAACTATTGGAAAAAATCCGTGTCGTTTATCCAGATGTTTCCTTCAACGTTTCTCTTCCTGAGAACAAGAGCATTATGGCAAATATCTACCAGCATCATTTTGAACAGTTAATGCTCATTTTGATTGACAATGGGGTCAAGTACTCAACAAAAATCAAACACATTCACATTACGTTGGAATTGTCAGGCAAGCAACCTTTGCTTAAAATTCGAGATGAGGGAAATGGGATGGCGAAGGAAGAAATCAATTACATTTTCGAGCGCTTTTATCGTTCTGACACCTCGCAACCTGTTAGTGAAGTGGTGCAAGGGCTTGGCATTGGCTTAAATGTTCTCAAACAAATTGCCGAAGTTTACCGCTTAAAAGTGACAGTTAACAGTGTCATTGACGAGGGAACAGAGTTCAAGGTCTTGTTTCCTGAATGCCGCTAAGAGTTAGGTTTTAACCTAGCTCTTTTTGTCTGCCAAAGTTCTTGTTGATAGTAGCTCCCAAGGGTAATGCCTTTTATAATCTTCTATTTTATGGTAAAATAAAGTACTATATTACAATGGGTAGAATGGGGTGTGAGCATGCGTTGTCCAAAATGCAATTATCATAAATCGAGTGTTATTGATAGCCGTCAGGCTGAAGATGGCAATACCATAAGACGTCGTCGAGAATGTGAAAACTGTCATACGCGTTTTACAACTTTTGAACGCATCGAAGAGTTGCCTTTGTTGGTCATTAAAAAGGATGGAACGAGGGAACAATTTTCGCGTGAAAAGGTGCTAAATGGGATTTTCCAAAGTGCTCAAAAACGCCCAGTTTCTAGCGATGACCTTGAACAAGTGGTGTCGCGCATTGAAAAGAGCATTCGAAGCGATTATGATAGTGAGGTGCCAAGCACCGTCATCGGTAATTTGGTGATGGACGAGTTGGCAGAGCTAGATGAAATCACTTATGTCCGTTTTGCCTCAGTTTATAAGTCTTTCAAAGATGTCGATGAGATTGAGGAGTTGCTCCAACAAATCACTAATCGTGTTCGCAGCAAGAAAAAAAGAAGTGATAATGTAGATGAGACCGATTGAAGAGTTTTCGTATATCAAGAACAATAAGGTTGTCTTGGATTCAGATAGCCTAACGCAGCTCTATCTTCCTGTTATCGGTAATCAAGCGACAGCTCTTTATCATTATCTAAATGCCTTTTTTGATAATGGTGCTAAGCGTCATAAATTTAGTGAAATCCTCAATCACCTTCAGGTTAGCATGGGGGATTTGGAAGAAGCATTAGCTATTTTAACAGCGATTGATTTGCTGGTTTTGTACCAAACGCGTAACGGTTATGTGTTTAAATTAGTCCAGCCCTTGTCTCGCGAAGCTTTTTTGGGCAATCCCATTTACCGCCGTTTGTTAGAAAAAGAAATCGGTGAGGTTGCCGTGGCAGAATTGGATATGAGCCTTCCTCAGGATGCTAGGGACATTTCCAAAAACTTTTCGGATATTTTCTCTGCGGAAGCGCCAGCTATCAAGCGGCCAGTGTCTAAAAATCATTTTGATTTGGGGAGTTTCCAACGTTTAATGGCGCGTGATGGGCTGCGTTTCAAGGACGAGCAATCAGATGTGTTGACCATTTACGGGATTGCAGATAAGCACCGTCTTAATTGGTTTGATACCTATCGTTTGGCTCAACAAACGGCTATCAGTGGTACTATTTCGCCTAAACGGATGCTGGTGCAATTGGAACAAAGCAAGGAAAATCCGGCTCCCGCTGGCGAAACCTTTAGTGCCAAAGAGCAGGTTATTCTCCGTGAAGCCAAGCAAGATAGTGCCAGCGATTTTCTGACTAAAATCAAATCGCCACGTCATGCGGTAGTCATTGCGAGTGAACGTCAACTCTTGGAAGAGTTGGCCAACATGGGCTTTTTGGATGAAGTGATTAACATCATGGTCTTGTACACTTTAAATAAAACGAAGTCAGCCAACCTCAACAAGGCTTATATCTTAAAATTGGCTAATGACTTTGCTTACCACAAGATTGCCACGGCCGAGGCGGCTATGTTGCAAATGCGGTCATTCTCACAACGACGCAAGGATCAAAAACAAACGGCCAAAGAAAGCAAGAAAAATATCCCTAAATGGGCTGAACAAGATTACAAACACGAGGCAACAGCTGAGGAAAAAGCCAAATTGGAAGCCCTCAAACGTAGCATGCTAGAAGATTAAAGGAAAGGAGCGAGCGATGGAAAAAATAGGAGATACTTTAGCAAAACAGCTTCACAACAAACGTCATGACTTGAATGCCTTGACGCAAAAGATTTTGATGGATACTGAAATTGTTGATTTTATTAGTTCTCATGTGCTCACACAAGAGCAAATCACACGCAGCTTGCCTAAATTTAATCAATTTATGGTAGAACGCGACAAGTTTCAACAAGGTGATGCTTCTTACGTTGCCAAGGGTTACAGGCCAGCCCTCAGCATGAATGAAGGCTATGCCGATGTGGTGTATTTGGAAACGCGTGAATTGGTTGAGGCCAAAAAGCAGCAAGATATCAAGAACCGTGTGACTTTGATGGGCTTGCCATCTAGCTTCAAGCAGATTTCAACGGATGACATTGATTTGGACGATCCCAATCGGATTGAGATTTACCATTATATCACCGAGTACATCAATTGTTTTGACATGACGACTCAAAAAGGTCTGTATGTTTTTGGGACGTTTGGGGTTGGTAAATCCTACTTGATGGCTTATTTGGCCAATCGTTTGTCTGCCAAGTACGGCAAATCAACAACCATGTTGCATTTTCCAACCTTTTGTGTTGGCATCAAGAGTGCGATCAATACAGGTACCGTCAAGGAAGAAATTGATCAGCTCAAAGCGGCAGAAATTTTGATTTTGGATGATATCGGGGCGGAACAATTTAGCCCGTGGATTCGTGACGATGTCTTGCAGGTGATCTTACAGTACCGCATGCAAGAAAATCTATTGACGTTTTTCACGTCTAACCTTGATTTTAAGGATTTAGAGGCTCATTTTGCTACATCACGCTCAGGTGATGAAACATGGCAAGCCAAACGAATTATGGAGCGGATTCGCTACCTTGCTAAAGAGATTCATTTACAAGGTGATAACAGACGTTGACAGCATAAATAACTCATAACGAAATGAACTAGAAAGGAAGGCTTGGCTAGGGTGTGTTTTGAAAAATGCCTCTAGCAAGAAGCAGGAAAGAAGAATTATGGCTTTACCTACCGTTGCTATTGTCGGTCGTCCAAATGTGGGCAAATCGACTTTGTTTAACCGTATTGCAGGTGAGCGTATTTCCATTGTGGAAGATGTCGAAGGCGTAACGCGTGACCGCATCTACACAACTGGAGAATGGCTGAACCGTAAGTTTTCATTGATTGATACAGGGGGAATTGACGACGTTGATGCCCCATTTATGGAGCAAATCAAGCACCAAGCTGATATCGCGATGAATGAGGCAGATGTGATTGTTTTTGTGGTTTCAGGAAAAGAAGGCGTTACAGACGCTGACGAATACGTTTCAAAAATCTTGTACCGCACTAACAAACCAGTGATTTTGGTGGTCAATAAAGTGGATAATCCTGAAATGCGTAGTGATATCTACGATTTCTATTCACTTGGTGTGGGTGATCCTTACCCAGTATCATCGGTTCACGGGATTGGAACAGGGGATGTTCTAGATGCGATTGTGGATAACCTCCCTGTTGAGGAAGAAGATGAAAATCCAGACATCATCAAGTTTAGTTTGATTGGACGCCCAAACGTTGGGAAATCAAGCCTTATCAATGCTATTCTTGGTGAAGAACGCGTGATTGCCAGCCCAATTGCAGGGACAACTCGTGACGCTATTGACACCAACTTTACAGATAGCGAAGGTCAAGAATATACCATGATTGACACTGCTGGTATGCGTAAATCTGGCAAAGTTTATGAAAACACAGAGAAATATTCTGTGATGCGTTCGATGCGTGCCATTGACCGCTCAGACATTGTGTTGATGGTTATTAATGCCGAAGAAGGTATTCGTGAGTATGACAAGCGTATTGCTGGTTTTGCTCATGAGGCTGGTAAGGGAATTATCATTGTGGTCAACAAGTGGGATACCATTGAAAAAGACAACCACACCGTGACGCGTTGGGAAGAAGATATTCGGGACCAATTCCAATTCTTATCTTATGCCCCTATTATCTTTGTTTCAGCAGCGACTAAGCAACGTTTGAATAAATTGCCTGAGATGATTAAAGCAATAAGTGCAAGCCAAAACAAACGCATTCCGTCAGCTGTGCTTAACGATGTGATTATGGATGCCATCGCGATCAACCCAACACCGACTGACAAGGGTAAACGTTTGAAAATTTTCTACGGTACCCAAGTTTCACTTAAACCACCGACATTTGTCATCTTTGTCAACGAAGAAGAGCTGATGCACTTCTCATATATGCGTTTCTTGGAAAATCAAATTCGTGCGGCCTTTGGTTTTGAAGGCACACCGATTCGTTTGATTGCTCGTAAACGCCAGTAATACCCTAATCTCTTGAGCAATTTGCTCGGGAGATCTTTTTGATTTCTGCTGCAAAAAAGGTATTTACTGGCTCAAAGGAAGTTTAATTTGATATAATTAAGAGATAAGAAAAAGGTGGGTGACTAACAGTGAGCAGAATGATTCCAGGTCGCATTCGTAATCAAGGTATTGAACTGTATGAAAAAGGTCTTGTGACCATTACCAGCACGCGTGATGGCGTAATCCAAGCCAGAATTGGGAAACATCACCTGCAATACGCCTTGGAAGATGACCAAACTCGATGTGATTGTGAACTTTTTGCCAAAAAAAGGTATTGCCAACATTTGGCTGCTTTGGAATATTTTTTAAAAAATAATCATCAAGGAAAAGAGTTGTCGATTAGCCTCAAAGACAAGCAAGAAAGTCAGGAAGAAGAGCAACGAAACACGTCTTTTGGCAGCATTTTTCTAGACCACTTGGAGATGAATAGCGATGACACGACCAAGTATCGCTTGTCGGCTTATGGTAACCAAAGTCCTTATTCTTCTAATTACTGGTGGACGCTTAAAATCAACCGCTTGCCTAGTGATAGGACCTATGTCATTCGCGATATCAAGTCCTTTTTAGTGCTTGTCAAAAAAGAAGGCCACTACCAAATCGGCAAGAATTATTTTGAGTCTTTATCTTTGATTCAATTTGATGAGGCCAGCCAAGAACTCATTCGGTTTTTGTGGCGGGTATTACCAGACAATGAAAAAGTGGACACGGACTACATTTTGCCAAATCATGGGCGGTATTTAGCCTTGACCAGCGGGCTTTTTGAAGAAGGCCTGTCCTTGCTAAACGACCTCTATCATTTTTCATTTGAGTACCATAAGCAACCCTATTCTGAGCTGCCTTTTCGTCAGTTGGATGGCAGCGAGGGGTTTATTCGCTTTCAAGTGGTGGTGCATCGTCAGTCTATCGAGTTGATTATTACGGAAGGTGATTTCCACATTTTTTTTGACAATACTTTCTTGTTCACAAGAGGCACTGTCTATGCCTTGAATTTGAAACAGCAAAAAATGCTAACGGCTATCCGAAGCCTTCCGATTGAAGCGGATTTGGCCAAACATTTGTTCTTCAATTGGGAGGACCAAGACAAGCTGGCTTCTAGTTTGCTAGATTTCAAGGAATTAGGCAGTGTGGACGCACCAAAAAGCTTTGAAATCAAAGACTTCAGTCCTATTTTTAACCTGTCTTTAAATCATTATGATGAAGTGGAATTGCACCTGACTTTTGATTATGGCACGGTTCAAGTCAGCAGCAAGCAAGAACTGGAAAATTTGCCTTTTGCTAGTCATTTCAAACACGAAAAGCGTATTTTCAATGCCTTGAAAGCCAACGGCTTTTCAGCTGCTTTTGTGTCTTACCACGCACCTTTGACGCCTGAGGACCTGTATCCCTTCTTTACAAAGACCGTGACACAATTTCGAAAATTAGGGCAAGTCATTCTTTCAGACGACTTGAAATCCTTGTACCATGTGGAAAATCCACGCGTTTCGGTCACAACTCAAAGTGGGTTGCTGGATATTTCGTTTGATTTTTCAACCATTGTTGAGGACCAAGTGGACGCCGCCTTGGAGGCTTTGACCAAAAATCAGCCTTATTTTATTGATTCGGCAGGGCGTTTGGTGGTTTTTGATGATGAGATTAAAAAAGTCAGCAAATCCTTGCAAGCATTGCGTGCCAAACCATTGAAAAATGGGCATTTGCAGATGGATGCCGTGTCAACCTTCCAATTGGTCGATGTGTTGCAGGACAATGACCGCATCACCTTTTCAAAAGAATTTGAACAATTGGCCTATGATTTGACCCACCCAGAACAATTTGAGATGACCTTCCCACCTGTCAAGGCAGAATTGCACGCCTACCAAAAAACAGGGGTGCGGTGGTTGTCTATGCTGGACCATTATGGCTTTGGCGGTATTTTAGCGGATGACATGGGCCTTGGGAAAACCTTGCAGACCATTACCTTTCTTGCCAGTCGCCTAAAACCTGACATGCGGGTCTTGATTTTATCGCCGTCTAGCCTCATTTACAATTGGCTGGATGAATTCAAACGCTTTGCGCCTGAGATTGACGTGGTGGTGTCCTATGGCTTGAAATCTATTCGTGATGACATTATTGCCCAAAATCACCAAGTGACCATCACCAGCTATTCGTCTTTCCGCCAAGATTTTGAGGAATACCAAAAGCATTCCTTTGATTACTTGATTTTGGACGAAGCGCAGGTCATGAAAAATACGCAAACCAAGATTGCGCATTACCTCAGACAATTTGACGTTGGGCATTGCTTTGCCCTTTCAGGAACGCCGATTGAAAATAAATTGCTGGAAATTTGGTCTATTTTTCAAATTGTCTTGCCAGGTTTATTGCCAGATAAAAAGACCTTTCTCAAAATGGACGCCCAAGAAGTGGCCCGTTTCATCAAGCCTTTTATCATGCGTCGTCGCAAGGAAGAAGTGCTTCCAGAATTGCCAGACCTGATTGAAATCAATTATCCTAATGAATTGGATGACAAGCAAAAAGCCATTTATCTCGCTCAATTGCGGCAAATGCAAGAAACACTTGTTGGGGCTAGTGATGAGGACATTAACCGTCACAAGATTGAAATCCTATCAGGGATTACGCGTCTGCGCCAAATCTGTGACACGCCAAGCTTGTTTATGGATTATAAGGGAAATAGTGGAAAGCTCGATAGCCTGCGTATTTTATTGGCACAAATCAAGGACAACGGTCACCGCGCTCTCGTCTTTTCACAGTTTAGAGGCATGTTGGATTTAGTTGAAGATGAAATGGCTGAGCTTGGCTTGACATCTTACAAGATTACAGGGTCAACCCCTGCGGATGCCCGTCAAGAAATGACGCGAGCCTTCAATAATGACTCTAAGGATGCCGTTCTTATTTCCTTGAAAGCTGGAGGTGTCGGGCTTAATTTGACAGGAGCCGACACAGTGATTTTAGTAGATTTGTGGTGGAATCCTGCTGTTGAAATGCAAGCCATCAGCCGTGCGCACCGCCTTGGCCAAAAGGACAATGTGGAAGTTTACCGCTTGATTACGCGTGGGACCATTGAAGAGAAAATCTTGGAAATGCAAGAAAACAAGAAAAACCTTGTCACCACAGTACTTGACGGCAATGAAGCGCGTGCCAGCATGACCATTGAGGACATCAAGGAAATTCTGGGCATCAATCAGCTTTAACCCGCTGAAAATTTTGAAAAAAAGCTTGATTTAGTTTATAATAAACATGCTATGTTTAAGATGGGTTTTTCCGTGATTCTAAGGGAAAACCTACTGATAAACTAAGAGTCCATGCCAATTCTGATGACGATTGTTCTCAAAAGGTGCATGCGATACAACCATTAGAAAGGAAGTGAAATTGTGAAGAAAATGACAAGACGTTTTCCGTTAGTGGCTGATGATGAACCTGTCAGCAGTCCATCTAAAGCGATGGCTTTGTACGAGAATTCAGATTTAATTACCAATATTCATGGCGCTTATCGTGAAAAAGACTACAATGATGTGACAAATAACTATCATTTTGTGACTGAAAACGACCATGACAGCGAGCGTGTCAAAACACTCAATGAAGGTAAGTCTTATGTTGAACTGGCTCGCGATGAAGCCAGACAAGATGTGAAGAAAAAACGTCAAGCTTACGTATCAAACAATTTGGCTAAACCTTCAAAAATGGCAAATCAACAACCATTGCAAACGAAAAAACCAAACCCTCCTAAAAAAAGGGCTGGTAAATTCAGTCATTTGAGTGCTAACATGCGTCAAGATGACTACATTTTAGCTGAGATTCCCCTTAACCACCAACGCTCACAAAAGGAATCCACTCAAAAAGCCAAAAAGAATAGTTATGAATTCTTAAAACATAGTCAAATTTATAATAAGGATGCCAACCAAAAACAGAAAAAATATCAAAAAGCGCAAGAGATGAATTTGGCGCAATTGGATACAAACAAATAAGGCATCCGTTATGAAATAGAGGAGAAAACATGTCTAAAACCTATCATTTTATCGGAATTAAAGGGTCTGGTATGAGTGCGTTAGCATTGATGCTACATCAAATGGGACATACTGTTCAAGGAAGTGACGTTAGCAAATATTATTTTACCCAACGTGGATTAGAGCAAGCAGGCATTAAGATTTTGCCATTTTCTGAAGACAACATCACAGAAGATGTAGAATTGATTGCTGGTAATGCCTTTCGTGAAGACAACAATGTCGAGATTGCTTATGCCATGAAAAATGGTTTTGCCTTTAAACGCTACCATGAATTCTTGGGTGAATTTATGCGTCAATTTACCAGTTTTGGTGTGGCAGGTGCCCACGGAAAGACCTCAACCACAGGGTTATTATCACATGTTCTCAAAAATATCACAGATACCTCTTATTTGATTGGTGACGGTACAGGTCGTGGCTCAGCCAATAGCAATTATTTTGTCTTTGAAGCTGACGAATACCAACGCCACTTCATGCCATACCATCCAGAGTATTCCATCATCACGAATATTGACTTTGACCACCCAGACTATTTTGAAAGCATTGACGATGTGTTTGCAGCCTTCAACGATTATGCAAAACAAGTGCAAAAAGCTTTGTTCTTGTACGGTGATGACCTTTACTTGCGTCGTATCACGTCAGATGCTGCTATTTACTACTATGGCTTCAATGACACAGATGATTTCATCGCCTACGATATTGTTCGCACAACAAGTGGCTCATCTTTCAAAGTCAAACATGAAGGCAAAGAGATTGGTAGCTTCCATCTACCAGCTTTTGGACGTCACAATATCTTAAATGCGACAGCTGTTGTGGCTAACCTTTATGTGGCTGGCTTTGACATGGATTTGGTGGCAGAGCACATGCAATCATTTGTTGGGGTAAAACGTCGTTTCAGTGAAAAAATCATTAACGATGTGACTATTATTGATGACTTTGCACATCACCCAACTGAAATCATTGCTACACTTGATGCTGCTCGACAAAAATACCCAATCAAAGAAATTGTGGCGATTTTCCAACCACATACCTTCACTCGTACCATTGCCCTTTTGGATGAATTTGCTGACGCATTGAACCAAGCAGATGCGGTTTATTTGGCTAATATCTACGGTTCTGCGCGTGAAGTTGACCACGGCGATGTCAAAGTTGAAGACCTTGCGATGAAAATCAAGAAACCAGCTAAAATAGTGAGCGTTGAGAATATGTCACCGTTGTTGGACCATGAAGATGCGGTTTATGTCTTTATGGGAGCTGGGGATATCCAACTCTACGAACGCTCATTTGAAGAGTTGCTTTCAAGCTTGACGAATAACAGACAGTAACGAAAAGAGAGAGAACTTGTTCTCTCTTTTTTCTGAAATAAAGTGGCTATTTTCAGGAAAAATGCTAATGTTAAAAATAGATAACAAGCGCTATCTTCTGTTGATTTTAAGCGCTTTTTAGGTTATAATGGCGATTGATTAAGTTTAGGAGGAGTAAGCTTTGACCGAACGTCACGATGATAAGCCAAAAACTCACAAGAAAAAAAGTTTTAAGGAGCAGATTTTAGCGGATTTGCAGGAAGCTAGGCAGTTGCGTCAGCAGCAACATTTAGCCGAGCAAGTCAAAGAAGCTGCAGCCAAATCAGAAGTTCAGGACAATCAGGATTCGGCACTTGCCAATAAGACCGATCAGTCACAACTTTTTGACGAAGATACGCATGAAGTCAAATGCCAGCTTGAAGAAAAGGCTCAGTCGGCTTTAGCTGAAAATCGCATTCAGACGAAAGTAGAACGTTCGAGCATTGACGAGGCTCTAGAAACGATTCAACAAGCCTTTACTCCTGAAACGCTGGAAAAACAGGAACAAGAAAGCTATTTTGTACGGGCGACAGATGGGGTTGGCTCTACGGGAATGCCAGATATCCCGATTGAGATGCTCTATGAGGAGGACTCATCCGAAGATAGCCAAGAAACAGACAACTCTTTTGAGCCTGAGCCAGAATCGCCAGCAGAAACAGAAGAACATTTGGAGAACACAGTGGGTAGAAAACGTCAACGAACAGATAATCTTGCCAAACGCATTGCTTTGGTACTCATCACAGTGATTATTATTGCACTCGGAGCTACCGGTTTTTTTGTTTACCATTATGTAGATAGTGCCATTAAACCTTTGGATAAAACCTCAATCAAATACATCACGGTTGATATTCCAGAAGGCTCTGGGAACAAATACATCGGACAAATCCTTGAAAAAGCAGGGGTTATCAAGAGTGCTACGGTGTTTAATTACTACACCAAGTTTAAAAATTATAGCAATTTCCAAAGCGGTTACTACAATTTGCAACCGAGCATGGATTTGGATGAGATTTGCAGCTTGTTGAAACAAGGCGGAACGGCAGAGCCTGAAAAACCAGCCCTTGGTAAGATCTTGATTCCAGAAGGTTATACCATTAAGCAAATCTCAGAAGCGATCACCAAAAACAAGGCGGACAAGGATGCCTTGACACCATTTAGCTCAGACGACTTTTTAAACGTTGTTCAAGATGAGAACTTCATCGCCAAAATGGTTGAAAAATACCCGCGCTTGTTAGGTGACTTACCAAGTGCCGACCAAGCCACTTATCGTTTGGAGGGCTACCTTTTCCCAGCAACGTATAGCTACTATAAAGAAACCAGCATGGAAGATTTGGTGGAACAAATGATTGCGACCATGGATTCTTATATGTCTAGCTACTACGATACCATTGCTGCAAAAGGCATGACAGTCAATGAAGTCTTAACCCTTGCTTCACTGGTGGAAAAAGAAGGCTCAACCGACGAGGACCGCCGCAACATTGCCAGCGTCTTTTACAACCGTCTAAATGCTGGCATGCCTTTACAAAGTAATATCGCTATCTTGTACGCCATGGGCAAACTCGGCGAGGAAACAACTCTGGAGGCAGACGCAAGTATTGACACAGGAATTGATTCGCCGTATAATATTTATACCCATACGGGCTTGATGCCTGGACCTGTGGATAACCCAGGATTATCAGCAATTGAAGCTGTGATAAATCCAGCAACAACCAATTACTATTACTTTGTTGCGGATGTCAAGACAGGTAATGTCTACTATTCGGAAAACTACGATGACCATGAAAAGAATGTTCACAAATACGTTAATAGTCAGTTATCTGAGTAATAAATACGTACAAGCATGATGTGTTTCGCATCATGTTTGTATTTGTTGTTTATATAAAATTATAGAAAAGAGATAGAAAATGGCAGAAAAAACTTATCCCATGACCCTAGCTGAAAAAGAGCAGCTAGAACAAGAATTAGAAAATCTTAAATTGGTTCGACGCCCAGAAGTCGTTGAACGTATTAAAATTGCTCGTTCTTACGGTGACTTGTCTGAAAACTCTGAGTACGATGCAGCCAAAGATGAACAAGCTTTCGTTGAAGGGCAAATTCAAATTTTGGAAACTAAAATTCGTTATGCTGAAATTATTGATAGCGAAGCTGTTGCCAAAGACGAAGTTGCTATTGGTAAAACCGTTGTTGTTCAAGAAGTGAACACAACTGACCAAGATGTTTACCACATTGTTGGAGCTGCTGGTGCGGATATCTTCTCAGGTCGTATCTCTAACGAAAGCCCAATCGCTCAAGCTTTGATTGGTAAAAAGACAGGTGACATCGTTACAATTGAATCACCTGCTGGAAGCTATGACGTTGAAATTTTGAGCGTGGAAAAAACAGCTTAATGACAAGAAGGTTTACAAGCCTTCTTTTTATTGCAACAAAAAGGCCGCCATTCCTATCAGAATGACGGTCTTTTGAATGTTTTAGCGACGTTTTCGTTGTTTTCCAGCGTTACGTTTTGCCTTACGAGCTTGATTATTAGTGTTATTTAATTGTGCTTTGTTAGCGTTTGGTGTAACGTCTTTACGGCTGGTTGATTTGTAAGTTTTTGGAGGATTGTTTTTAAATTCCTCTTCAATGCGATGACGAAGTCTTGGTTTAATAACAAACATGGTAATTAATTGTTGGAAGATCGAGAAGATACCACCGACTAACCAGTAAAGCAAGACGCTGGCTGACATTCCCATACCCATAAAGACCATCATCAATGGCATCACGTACATGGTACCACGCATAGCTGCACGTTGTTCTTCAGCTACACCTTGCATTGACAACCATGATTGGAAGAGGTACAAGATAGCGATGACTGCTGTCAACGGAATACTACGTGTTCCAAGGTCAATTCCCATGAAGGTACTTTCAGAAACCCCTTGAGTGTATTGGGCTGCGAAGTACAAGGCTGAGAAGAATGGCATTTGGATAAGCAGTGGCAAGCATCCCATGCCTCCAAGCATGTTAATACCGTTTTCTCTTTGAGCTGCCATCAATTCCATTTGGGCAGCAGCTTTTTCTTCTTGAGTTGTCGCATTTCGCATACGCTCATTGATTGGCTCAAAGACAGGTTTTAAGAAAGCCATCTTTTCAGATTGGTAACTTGCCTTCCAAGATTGGTAAAGCCCTAAAGGTAGGATAATGAGGCGGACAATAACGGTGACTAAGATAATGGCTAAGCCAAAACCAAGCCCCATGTTATTAGCGAAATACTGGATGAGTTTTGCCATCGGCTCCCCAAGAATGTTCCAAACGGTTCCTGTTGGGTTACCACTAGAATCGACACTGACACAGCCAGATAAAGTTAACAATAACGATAAACTAAGTCCCGATAAGAGGACACGATTTAATTTTTTGTTCAATTGATTATTCCTTTAAAAATATAATACCCTACTATTTTACTTTTTTTTAGGCAAATTCTCAATACATCTATGGTCCTAATTTTTGATAGCTTGGTGACAAAGATTAGTTGACGATGCGAAAATCCTTAAAATCTTCAGAGTTATCCATTTTGACATCAACATAGGTCACTTTGGCCCATTGTGACGGCCCTTTGCGTACTTCCTGAATAAATTTTGCCATTTTAGCAGCATCTTGGGATTGAGCTAGGATTTCCACAGTGCCGTCATCATTATTCCAAACCCGCCCATAAATATCCCCAATTTGAAGGGCTATTGCATAAGTTGAGTAGCGAAAACCAACGCCTTGCACATGACCAGACACAATCAAACGCACTTTTTTCATCTCAAATTCCTCCCCTAATAATATTATAGTCTTCTTATGCGTTTATTATATCATAAAGCTGATTAGGCTGGCTTATGATATAATAGAAAGCATGAAAGATACGTCACATACTCGTCCAAAATTAGAAGATGTTGCTCGCCTAGCAGGTGTTTCTAAAACAACTGTTTCTAGGGTTTTAAATAATCGAGGTTACTTAAGCGAGAAAACCATTCAGAAGGTAAACGATGCCATGGCAGCTTTAGGCTATCAACCCAATATCATTGCTCGTCAATTGTTCCAACAAAAGACTTATCTAGTTGGTTTAATCTTTCCTACAGTCAATAATCCTTTTTTTGCACAATTAGAAGCTGAAATGGAGCGTTTATTGTATAAAAGAGGTTATAAGGTGTTGATGGGAAATTCACAAAACGATCCAGATAAGGAAGAAGACTACCTCAAACAACTCCTAACCCATCAAGTAGATGGTCTGATTGTAGGTGCTCATAATCAAGGCTTAAAGGAATATAGCCACCATAATCTTCCGATTGTTTCAATTGACCGCATTATGAACGATGACATTCCAGTCGTGTCGTCTGATAACTTTCAAGGTGGTAAACTAGCCACGGAGAGGTTACTAAAAAGAGGTTGTCGTTATGTGGTGCATACAAATGGTCCACTAAATCTGAATACGCCTGCCCAACAAAGACGGCTTGCTTATGAAAGTGTGATGGAAGCCCACGGTCTTAAACCGATTACTTATCACATTGATTTTAATATTAGTCAGGAAGAAAAAAGAGAAGTTCTACGTTGTATTTTTGAAGAACATCCACTGGTTGATGGCATATTTGCCTCTAACGATACCGATGCGGCTATTTTATTGTCTTTAGCAAGAGAGTATCATCGTGAAGTTCCTCGTGATTTAAAAATTATTGGATATGACGGTGCCGATATGACACAATTATTGTTGCCACATCTCTCAACAATCCAACAACCGATTAATCAAATGGCAAAAACAGCTGTAAACCTCTTAGAAAATCGCATGAATGGTAAAGTAAGTCAATCTAATACTCATATTTTACCTGTTAAACTCCTAGATAATGGCACTTGTTAACGGTAATAAGTCCTACAAGGCTTTCTAATATATAAAAGTATATAAAAGCAATTTATCATCAGGATAGGTTGTTTTTTCAGTTAATCACATAAAATTAAAAAATATTATATCAACCGGTTGACATATAAAAATGAAAGCGCTATAATAAATGTATTCCTTGAAGGAAAACGATTTCACAATATGTTAACCGGTTATCATATCAAGAGGAGAAAAAATGGAAACAATGACTGTGAACAACGATCGCTATCGTCTTGGCTATCATGTTATGGCTAAAGCTGGCTGGATTAATGACCCAAATGGATTTTCGTATTTCAAAGGTTACTACCATATCTTCTATCAATATTACCCTTATGGATCAGATTGGGGTCCAATGCACTGGGGACATGCTAGAAGTAAAGATTTAGTGCATTGGGAAACGCTACCAATTGCTCTGGAACCCACTATTGAAGATGGTTGTTTTTCAGGAAGTGCTGTTGAGTATGATGGAAAACTGTGGTTGATTTATACTGGACATCATTATACAGATCCTAATGATCAAGAGCAATTCTACGAAGATCAAAATCTAGCTTACAGTACAGATGGCATTCATTTTACCAAATATGAAGGTAATCCAGTTTTAACGACACCAAGTGGTAATACAAAACATTTTAGAGATCCAAAAGTGTGGCAAGATGGTGATACTTTTTATATGGTTTTAGGAAGTCAAGGTGAAGATGGTTTAGGAAGAGCCTTGCTTTATCAATCACACAATCTGATTGACTGGAAGGAATTACCTATCCTTGATAAAGCAAGTAACTTGGAAGATGAAGGTTACATGTGGGAGTGTCCAGATTTCTTCCGTCTAAATGGTGAAGATATCTTGTTGATGTCGCCACAAGGTTTAGAGCCAAAAGGCGACAAATATCGCAACCTTAACCAAACAGGCTATCTTATGGGACAATTGAAAGAAGACTTTACCTTATCACGTAGTTCATTCATAGAAATTGATAATGGTCATGATTTCTATGCGACACAAACATTATTGACGCCAGATGGACGTCGCGTGATGATTGCATGGATGAATGCTTGGGATTCACCAATGTATGAAAAGGCAGATGGCTGGGCAGGAGCTCTCACTCTTCCGCGTGAATTGGTTATCCGTCATGGAAAAATCTATCAATTGCCAATCAAAGAGTTGAAATCGTTACGTGAAGCTTGTGAATTTAGTGGAACGTTGGAAGCTCATAGCAAATATGAATTGGCTCGTACCAGTGAATTCGAGATGGCTATAAAAGGAGTAACATCAGGAAAACTCCTAACCCTAAGTGACGGTGACAATCAGTTAGATTTAACAGTTGATTTGTCTGGACAACGCTTGATTCTAAATCGTAGCACAACCGATGGCGAACGTGTTGCTCATCTTGACTTGACCGATGAAATGACGTTACAAGTCTATATTGATAAGAGTTCAGTGGAAATTTTTGTGAATGAAGGTAGCGTTACCTTTACAGAAAGAATTTACTGGAATCATGCAATTGAACTTTCTTTAGACCAAGCATGTGATAATCAAACCCACATCTATCGATTGGAAGAAGAAGCTAATACCTACTAATTTGGAGGCTAGGAGTCATGAAGTCTTTGAAAAAACAATTTGACAATCCCTTTTATGCAAGTAATTCCTTGTCAATATTGCTCTTCTTCACAGGTTGGGGAATTTGGTGGTCATTCTTCCAGATATGGTTGACCAGCAAGCAAGGCTTTTCAGGTTCACAAGTTGGAACCATTTATTCTTTTAACTCTGCTATTACCTTGATTTTGATGTTTGTCTATGGTTATATTCAAGACAAATTGGGAATCAAAAAGACACTTTTGATGTTTTGTGTAGGATGTGAGATTTTCTTAGGACCTTTCTTCACATGGATTTACGTTCCTATGCTAAAAAGTCAGTTTTATGTGGGAGTTTTACTAGGATCTTTATACTTATCCGTTGCATTTTTAGCGACTTCGCCGACATTTGAAGCTTTGGCAGAACGTATGGGAAGACGTTTTAACTTTGAATACGGTCAAGCGCGTGCTTGGGGTTCATTTGGTTATGCTGTGGCGGCTTTGGTGGCAGGTTTCCTATTTACCATAAATGCTTATTTGATTTTCTGGGTAGGATCTGCTTTTGCAGTTGTGTTGCTCTTGGTCCTTATTTTCTTTAGACCAGAAGATGATGAAGAAAAACTCCAGCAATTTGAGAATTTGGCTGAAAATCAAAAAGAAGATAAATCCCCTTCTATGGCTGAAATCTTAAACGTGTTTAAGATGATTGATTTGTGGAAAATTATCATTTTTATCATGATGAGTTGGACTTTCTATACCGTATTTGACCAACAGATGTTCCCTGACTTCTTTACTAAATTCTTTAGTACACCTGCCATTGGTCAACAGGCATATGGGGTTCTCAATTCAATGGGAGTCTTTTTAGAATCCATTATGATGGGATTGGTTCCTATCATGATGCGCAAAACAGGTGTTCGTAAAAGCCTTCTTATTGCACTGGTTATCATGGTTTTACGTATCGGTAGTTGTGGTTTAGTGACCAATCCTTTAGGCGTTTCTATTATTAAACTTCTACACGCACCAGAAACGGCCATCTTTATTCTAGCGATGTTCCGTTACTTCACACTTCACTTTGATACACGTATTTCAACAACGCTTTACATGGTTGGTTTCCAAATTGCGGCTCAGGTAGGACAAATTATTTTCTCTACGCCATTTGGAGCCTTGCATGATAAGATTGGTTATCAAAAAACCTTCTTGGTGGTATCTGGTATTGTGACGTTGTCTGCTATTTATGCCTTCTTTATTCTCAAAAAAGACGATAAAGATGTTAATGGACAACCATTAGAAATGAGCTAAAATAGTGCTGAAATCTCCTTTTTGGGAGATTTTTTGTTATAATAGCAACATGCTAACGATAACTTCTAAATCCAATAATCTCATTAAAAAAACGAAAAAATTATTGCAAAAGAAATACCGGCAGTCGTCTTATTTGATTGAGGGCTGGCATTTGTTTGAAGAGGCGGAAAAAGCAGGGGCGACTTTTGTGAATGTCTTTGTTTTGGAAGCTTTTGTTGAGCGCATCAGCCATTTGCCAAAGGTAACAGTGGTGACTCCTGAAGTATTGAGGGAGTTGACTGATTCTAAGGCACCACAGGGCATTATTGCTGAAGTTGCGATGCCGCAGTTGCCCCTTGAAGCGCTAAAAGCAGGACGCTACTTGGTCTTGGAGGATGTTCAGGACCCTGGAAATGTCGGGACCATGATTCGGACAGCAGATGCGGCTGGCTTAGATGGTGTGATTATTTCGGAAAAATCAGCCGATATTTACAATCAAAAAACGCTGCGTTCTATGCAGGGCAGCCATTTTCACCTACCTGTTTGGCGAATGGATATGGCGGTTGCTTGCGAGCAGTTCCACACATTAAACCTACCTGTGCTGGCTAGCACCTTGTCATCAGATTCGATTGACTACAAGGACTTTGCGGCTCCGCAGCAGTTTGCTTTGGTCATGGGCAATGAAGGCAATGGCATTTCGGAAAATATGGCGCAACAAGCAACCCATTTGGTTCACATTAGCATGCCTGGTCAAGCAGAGAGTTTGAATGTGGCTGTGGCAGCTGGTATTTTGCTTTTTCACTTGATAGCTTAGGTCTTAAGCCTTCTCTTATTTCACTTTAATTTAAGATATTATGCTATAATTAAGTTGAGAGAAAGGGGGCGGGTTACACGGAAGCCTATAAAAAAGATAAAGAATTTATGGACCTTGTTGGTCATATCATCCAACATCCTCGTTTTCAAAAATTAGATAAGATTACCCAACACCACTATTCAACTCGGATGGAGCATTCCATCGACGTGGCTTATACGAGTTATCGTATTGCTAAAAAATTGGGTTGGGATGAAAAAGCTACCGCACGTGGCGGACTCTTGCATGACTTTTTCTATTACGATTGGAGAGTTACAAAATTTAACAAAGGGCACGCTTGGGTTCACCCTCGAATCGCTGTTCGTAACGCACGGAAATTGGTGGACTTAACAAAACGTGAAGAGGATATTATTTTAAAACACATGTGGGGGGCTACTATTGCGCCACCACGCTACAAAGAAGGTTATATTGTTACGATGGTTGACAAATATTGTGCGGTTAAAGAAGCGATGACGCCTTTGCGAAAACGATTTACCAAACGCAGACGTTACAGCCGCAAGATTTTACCAAGCAATCATCGTTAATATAGAATAGACATTATCTCTTTATTACAGAAAGGAAAGTATATGGATAATAATGTTATTTATGCTCAAAATGACGGGGCATTAAGTCGCTTTTTTGCTAAGATTTATGGATTAGTCGGTATGGGAATTGGGCTATCAGCCTTTGTCTCATACCTCATGCTTTATGTCTTTTCAGACAATATGGTAAATATTATCACTTATCATCCAATGGTTTATTACGTTGCTATCTTTTTAGAACTTGCCCTAGTATTTATGGCAAGTAACGCTGCGCGTCGCAACACACCTGCGGCCTTGCCACTATTTCTATTTTATTCGGCCTTAAACGGCTTTACCTTGAGCTTTGTTTTAGCAGCTTACACGCAGGCGACTGTTTTCCAAGCCTTTATCTCATCAGCTTTAGTCTTTTTTGCTATGTCAATGGTTGGTTTCTTTACGAAACGTGATTTATCAGGCATGACCAAAGCTTTGATGGCGGCTTTGATTGGGATTATCATCGCTAGCTTTGTGAATCTCTTCATTGGTTCTGGCGGTATGAGTTACATCATCAGCATTGTATCTGTGTTGATTTTCTCAGTTTTAATTGCTTATGACAATCAAATGATTAAGCGTGTGTTTGCAAGCACTGGTGGTCAAGTCAATGACGGTTGGGCTATCTCAATGGCCTTGAGCCTTTACCTCGACTTCATTAACTTGTTCTTAAACTTGCTTCGTATTTTCGGAAACGACGATTAATACCTTAACTGACAAGCTGGCACCATTGGTGCTGGCTTTTTTTAGCTATCTTTTGGTGATTTTGTGGCTTTATGATATAATAATCGTAATATTTTGACAATTTAGAGGAGTCCTGATGAAAACACCGTTTATTTCAGCTAAAGAACTTGAAACTATTACCGATACTTACCCAACTCCCTTTCATTTGTATGATGAAAAGAGCATTCGTGAAAAAGCGCGTGCTGTCAATAAGGCATTTGCTTGGAATAAGGGATTTAAAGAGTATTTTGCCGTTAAAGCTACCCCAACACCTGCGATTTTGAAGATTTTGCAAGAGGAAAATTGTGGCGTGGATTGTGCAACGGAAGTGGAATTGTTGATGAGCCATAAACTGGGATTTACGGATATCATGTTTTCATCAAACGACACCCCAGCTCGTGAATTTCAATACGCTAAAAAAATCGGTGCGACAATCAATTTAGACGCGTATGAGCACATTGCTTTCTTGAAAGAAGTGGCAGGTTTGCCTGACACGATTTCCCTTCGCTACAATCCTGGTGGCGTCTTTGCCCTTGGGACAGACATCATGGACAATCCCAACGAATCTAAATTTGGGATGACCAAGGAGCAATTGCTCAAAGGGATTCAGGAACTCAAAGCCCAAGGTGTGAAGCATTTTGGTGTGCATTCCTTCTTGGCGTCAAATACCGTCACAAACGATTACTACCCAGAATTAGCTCGCCAACTGTTTGAATTGGCTGTTGAAATCCAGGAAAAAACAGGTGTTGCCATTGATTTTGTCAATTTGTCAGGAGGAATTGGGGTCAATTATCTACCAAGTCAAGAAGCCAATGACATTGCGGTTATCGGGGAAGGTGTGCATCGTGCTTTTGATGATGTCTTGGTTCCAGCGGGACTTGGTGAGGTCAAGATTTTCACAGAATTAGGGCGTTTCATGTTGGCACCGCATGGGTTGTTGGTCACAAAAGTATTGCATCGTAAACAAACCTACCGTACCTATATCGGCGTTGATGCCTCTGCGGTGAATTTAATGCGTCCTGCTATGTATGATGCTTACCATCACATTACCAACATGAGCAATCCAAATGGCAAACTGGAAACCGTTGATGTGGTGGGGTCTTTGTGTGAAAACAACGATAAATTTGCGAAACAAAGGGAATTGCCTGAGGCGCGTGTCGGGGATATCTTGGTTATTCATGACACAGGGGCACATGGCTTTTCAATGGGTTACCAATACAACGGTCGCTTGCGTTCGGCTGAAATTCTTTACCAAGAGGACGGCACTGCTCGTTTGATTCGTCGTGCGGAAATCCCAGAGGATTACTTTGCGACCATTGAAGGATTTGATTTTGACTAGAGCGATAGCCATTTTGAGCCAAAACTTTTAAGGGAAAAAGAAAGGGGATAAAAGCGCTTAGGCGTTTGTAAACTCTTTCTATTTTTCCCTATTTTTGCTATAATGAGTGGTGTAAAAAATTTAGGAGAAAGATAATCATGACAACATTTCTTTGGATTCTGTTAATTTTGGTTGCCCTTCTTGGTGGGCTTGTTGGTGGTGTTTTCATTGCTCGTCGACAATTTGAAAGAGAAGTGGCTGAACACCCACGTTTAACGCCAGACGCTATTCGTGAAATGATGAGCCAAATGGGTCAAAAACCGAGCGAAGCTAAAATTCAACAGACTTATCGAAATATTATTAAACAATCAAAAGCAGCAGCTGCTAAAAATAGACGATAAGCTAGCGTTTCATCCCTTATGAGAAGTGGCAAGAGACCATAACTCCTAAGGGCTGATTGACTTTTCGAGCACAGAGCTCAGAAATGAATGACTCAGTTGCCTCGCCAACTGGGTTTTTTATAAGTCCATGATTAGAAAGAAGATGTTATGGATAATAGACCAATTGGTTTTTTAGATTCTGGTGTTGGTGGCTTGACCGTGGTGCGTGAGTTGATGCGTCAACTTCCGTATGAAGAAATTGTCTATATCGGGGACTCTGCTAGAGCGCCTTATGGGCCACGACCAGCCGAGCAAATTCGAGAATACACGTGGGAATTGGTGCAGTTTTTATTGACACAAAACGTCAAGATGATTGTTTTTGCTTGCAATACTGCAACAGCAGTCGCTTGGGAAGAAGTGAAGGAAAAATTGGATATTCCTGTCTTGGGTGTGATTTTGCCAGGGTCTAGCGCAGCCATTAAATCAACGCGCAGCGGCAAAATCGGGATCATTGGCACGCCGATGACAATCAAATCGGATATTTACCGCCAAAAAATTATGTCCCTAGCCCCACAAATGACCGTTTTGAGTCTATCTTGCCCTAAATTTGCTCCCTTGGTGGAATCAAACGAAATGGCGTCAAGTGTCGCCAAAAAAGTGGTTTATGAAACGCTGGCATCGCTTGTTGACAAAGTGGATACCTTGGTGCTTGGTTGCACACATTACCCTTTGTTGCGTCCTATCATTCAAAATGTCATGGGGCCAGAGGTTAAGTTAATTGATAGCGGAGCAGAGTGTGTGCGGGATGTTTCCGTGCTGCTTAATTATTTTCAAATCAATCACAGCCGTATCCCAAATCAATCCATACCCGTTTTTTATACCACAGCCAGCACGCAAAGTTTTAGAGAAATCGCCATGAATTGGCTAAATACAGATATTGACGTCAGACACGTTGATTTGCAAGCACAAGATGAAGGAGTTGGATTAGAAAATGACGGATAAGATTTATGAATACAAAGATGCGGACAATTGGTTTATCGGTGAATGGGGTGGCGCCAATGTGCTTCGTGGTTTTGAAGGCATTTGTGCCAACCACCTAGCTCGATTGAACTCAGAATTGTCAAAACTGACTAAGCATAAGCCTTGTCATAAAGATCATGGTAAGTGCCATTCTGACCAAGCCAAAAATGGCTATAACGTCACGGTTATCAAAAAAGCGTCTGATTTTCAGTTGATTCGTTTTGTGGTTGACATGATTAACCAAGAAAGCGATCGTCAGTTTGAAGTGGCACAACGAGCTGGTGCCGTCGTGGTGACTGAGGCTGATCATTTGCTCTTGGTGCACTTGCCTAAAGGGGGCGTGGACGCCAAAGCTTTTTTTGGGAATGCTTCTGAAACTGCTTTTGGTGATACCATTTTGATTGCCACACGCAACGAAGGCAAGACCAAAGAATTCCGCAAAATGTTTGAAAAACTAGGTATCAAGGTGGAAAATCTTAATGATTACCCTGATTTGCCTGAGGTCGCAGAAACTGGCACAACTTTTGAAGAAAATGCTCGTTTGAAAGCAGAAACCATTTCCAATTTAACGGGTAAGATGGTCTTGGCGGATGATTCTGGTTTGAAAGTGGATGCCCTAGGTGGCCTTCCAGGTGTTTGGTCAGCACGTTTTTCAGGACCAGACGCAACAGATGAATCCAATAATGCCAAACTCTTGCACGAACTAGCGATGGTTTTTGACCACAAAGACCGTTCTGCCCAATTCCACACAACCTTGGTGGTTGCAGCACCAGGCAAGGAAAGCCTAGTGGTTGAAGCGGATTGGCCGGGTTACATCGCTATGGAACCTAAGGGAGACAATGGTTTTGGTTATGACCCTTTGTTTATGGTCGGTGAAACAGGGCGTCATGCAGCTGAATTGACAGCTGAAGAAAAAAATAGCATCTCACACAGAGGATTGGCTGTTAAGAAATTAATGGAGGCATTCTCAGTATGGCAAGCAAAACAATCATAGTAATGAGTGACTCTCATGGGGACCGTGAGATTGTCGAGGACATCAAAAAAACGTATCAAGGCAAAGTAGATGCCATTTTCCACAATGGGGATTCTGAATTACCAAGTTCGGACCCTGTTTGGGAAGGAGGCATCCATGTGGTTCGTGGCAATTGTGATTATGACAATGGTTATCCTGAACGTTTGGTTACCCAACTTGGGGACATTACCATTGCTCAGACACATGGTCATTTGTATAATATCAATTTCACGTGGGATAGATTGGATTTATTTGCCCAAGAAGCAGATGCGGATATTTGCCTTTATGGGCATTTGCACCGCCCTGCCGCTTGGCGAAATGGTAAAACCATTTTTATCAACCCAGGAAGCGTGTCACAACCACGTGGCGATGTACAAGAAAAATTGTACGCCAAAGTTGAGATTACACAGGATACTATCAAGGTGACTTACTACACACGTCACCATGACCTTTACCCTGCACTTTCTAAGGAATTTGACAGATGATAGCAAAAGAATTTGAAGATTTTCTGCTCAGCCATTTGGACCACTACCTCATTCCAGCAGATGAGTTAGCCATTTTTATTGATACGCATAATTCAGACCATGTTATGCTGCTGTTGGTCAATAATGGTTACTCTCGCGTGCCTGTTATTACCAAGGACAAGAAGTACGTGGGAACCATTAGCATCGCAGATATCATGTCTTATCAGGTCAAGCACCAGCTGACAGAATGGGAACTCAACCAGATGGATATTGGTCAAATGGTCAATACCAAAATCAAAACCATTCGCAAAGAGGCTGATTTGACTGAAATTATGCACTTGTTGGTGGATTATCCTTTCTTGCCAGTTTTAGATGATGACCAACAATTTTTGGGCATTATCACACGCCGCTCAATTTTAAAAGCGGTCAACAGCTTGTTGCACGATTTTACCAACCATTACACCATTACGCCAAAAGATGATGAAGAATGATATCACACGCTTTATAGCAAGTAAGCAACTGTCTGAGAGTTCTAAGAAGGCTTACTATTATGACTTGCAGCAGTTTGTTGAGGTGGTGGCTGGCAAAATCACACCTGAAAAATTGTCCTTGTATGAGCATTCCTTAGCAGACTTGAAAGTGTCGGCTAAAAAACGCAAACTATCAGCAGTTAATCAATTTCTGTATTTTCTGTATGAACAAGGCAAACTGGAGCGGTTTTATAAGCTGAACAATCAAGAAAAAATGGTAACTCAGCCAGCGGACTGTTCACTGTTAGATTACGGTTGTTTTTATCAGGAAACGAGCCAAAAAGCAGGGCAATTGATTGCCTTGTTGATAGTTGAATTGGGCTTGTTGCCTCAAGAAATTCAGCACTTAACCCCAGCCGATGTGGACAGTCAATTTGCGGTCTTGCGTCTGAAACGCTCTGGGATGGTGAGGATTTTGCAAGTGCCAGAACGGCTTTTGCCCTATTTAGTGGCACAATTGTCAGAAGGTCAGTATCTTTTTGACCATAAAGGAAAGCCTTATTCACGGCAATGGTTTTTCACTCAGCTCAAGGCTTTTTTAAGCACATACGGTTTTGAGACCTTATCCGCACAAGATTTACGGCAGCAGTACATTCTTCACCAAAAAGAGGCTGGCAAGTCTATTCTAGAAATCAGTAAGCAATTGGGGTTAAAAAGCCCGATAACATTAGAGAAATATTACACATCATAATGGATATTAAATTAAAAGATTTTGAAGGTCCTTTGGATCTGCTCTTGCATTTGGTGTCAAAATATCAGGTGGATGTTTATGACGTTCCGATTGTAGAGGTGATTGAACAATATTTGGCTTATATTTCGACCTTGCAAGCTATGAAGCTAGAAGTGGCGGGGGAGTACATGGTTATGGCGAGTCAGCTCATGCTCATCAAAAGTCGTAAGCTATTACCAAAAGTTGTGGAGCAAACCCCAGTAGAGGATGACCCCGAGCAAGAGCTTTTGTCGCAGATTGAGGAGTACCGTCGCTTTAAAGCCATCAGCGAGGAAATGTCTACCCAGCACGACGAACGCTCTAAATTTTATTCCAAACCTAAGGAAGAGCTTATTTTTGAAGATGCAGTGCTGAATCATGACAAGACGGTTATGGATTTGTTTTTGTCCTTTTCGCAAGTCATGTCTGAAAAGCAAAAACGAATGACAAGCACTCACACGGTCATTGAACGTGATGATTACCGTATCGAAGACATGATGATGACTCTTTCTGAGCGTTTGAATCAAACGCCGAGCCTATGTTTGGAGAGTATTTTTCAGGAATGTCAGACACGTTTGGAGATGGTGACGGTGTTTCTAGCGACTTTGGAATTGGTTAAGGTGCATGAAATCACGGTGGAACAAGACGAAACGTTTGGTAGTATTGTGGTGAAAAAGGCTGATAAACAGGTGCCATCTGATGCGTCAGCCATTTAAGAGGAGGCTATATGAATGATTTGGCACAATTAGAAGCGCTTCTTTTTGTGGCAGGAGAAGAGGGGCTGAGCTTGAGGTATTTGGCAGGAATGCTCCAGCTGACTCCTAGTCAGCTAAAAGAGCTCTTGCAGACCTTGGCTCAAAAATACGAGTCAGACGACACAACAGCCTTGTGCTTGATTGAAACGGCTGGACGTTATAAAATGGCTACCAAGGAGACATTTTCAGACTTGCTACGTGAATTTGCCAAGGCGCCTGTCAATCAGAGCTTGTCGCGTGCGAGTTTGGAAGTTCTGTCTATTATTGCCTATAAGCAGCCCATTACGCGTATTGAGATTGACGACATTCGTGGGGTCAATTCTAGCAGTGCGGTGAGTAAACTCTTGTCTTTGGGCTTGATTCAAGAAGCGGGGAAAAAAGAGGTTATCGGACGTCCCAATCTCTATGCCACAACAGATTATTTCTTGGATTTTATGGGGATTAATGACTTGACAGAATTGGTGGACGCCTCTCACATTGAGTTGGTGGATGAGGAAGTGTCGCTTTTTGGAGAAACAAAGCAGACAGATGACGCTTAGGCAGTCATTATTTTTGAGGATAGGAGTAATAGCATGAGAATTAATAAATACATTGCCCATGCAGGTGTTGCCAGTCGACGCAAAGCCGAAGAATTGATTAAGCAAGGCTTGGTGACATTAAATGGTCAGGTAGTGACAGAACTAGCGACCACCGTTAAAAATGGGGATAGAGTCGAAGTGGAAGGCACACCGATTTACAATGAAGAAAAGGTTTATTATGTGCTCAATAAACCGCGCGGGGTCATTTCAAGCGTGTCAGATGAGAAGGGACGCAAGACAGTTGTGGATTTGTTGCCTGATGTCAAAGAACGCATTTACCCTGTTGGGCGTTTGGACTGGGATACTACAGGTTTGTTGATTTTAACCAATGATGGGGATTTTACAGATGAGATGATCCACCCAAGAAATGAAATTGACAAGGTTTATTTGGCACGTGTGAAAGGCATTGCGACCAAGGAAAACCTACGTCCTTTGACGCGTGGTGTGGTCATTGACGGTAAGAAAACCAAACCAGCTCGCTACAACATTATCAAAGTAGATCCTGACAAAAACCGTTCTGTTGTGGAATTAACCATTCATGAAGGACGCAATCATCAAGTCAAAAAGATGTTTGAATCTGTTGGGCTTTTGGTGGATAAATTGTCCCGCACACGCTTTGGAAATCTAGATGTGAGGGGCTTGCGTCCTGGGGAATCTCGCCGTTTGAATAAAAAAGAAATCAGCCAGCTACATAATTTAGCGGTGACTAAGACCAAATGATTAAAAAAAGCTTGATTGCTTTGGTGCGGGGCTATCAGAAATTCATTTCCCCACTGACCCCACCGTCTTGCCGCTATGAGCCGACCTGTTCTAGTTATATGATTGTGGCGATTGAAAAGCATGGCATTAAGGGTGTTTTGATGGGGATTGCACGTATTTTACGGTGCAACCCATTTGTCGAGGGTGGCAAAGACCCTGTCCCAGATTATTTCACCCTACGCCGTCATAAAGATTTTCGTCATAACTAAGAAGCGACTTCAGGCCTGAGGTCGTTTTTTTTTCTCCAAAAAAGCTCCCTTTTTGAAAGGGAGCGGTATGATTAGTATTTAGACCATGTTTTGGGGATGAAAAGCAGTAAGATTGGGAAAATCTCAAGACGTCCCGCAATCATGGCAAAGGACATGAGCAGTTTTGAAAAAGGACTGAAAATGTTGAAGGTTTGGTCGGTGCCAAGCAGTGGGCCGATGTTATTGAACGTTGAAGCCGCGGCACTGGCAACCACCATAAAGTCGCTATTATCAAGTGATAGGAAGAGTGTCAAGACAAGTAAACAGGTCACGTATAGCGACAGGTATTTTAAAACGCTGTGCTGGGTTTCCTTGTCCAGCGGCTGTTGATTAACATGAATGGTCATGACACGGTTAGGATAAAGACTTGAGAGCACTTGATTTTTGGAAATTTTCGTCAAAATCAAGGCGCGCATTACCTTAAAACCACCTGCAGTTGACCCAGCCGACCCACCGATAAACATCAGTATCAGAAGAATGACTTGCGAAAAGAGCGGCCAAACGGTTAAATCGGTGATACCAAAACCAGTGGTCGTGATAACATTGGATACTTCAAAGAAAGCAATCTCTAACCCTTTACCAGCACTGGCATAAAGTCCACTGACATTGAGCCAAACCAAAGCTGTTGCCACGATGATAATACTAATGTAGGTACGCAATTCTTCGTCCTTGAAAAAGACTTTGAATTTACGCAAGAGCAAGAAGTAGTAAAGGTTGAAATTGATTCCGAAAAGCAGCACCGCGATAGAAACAATATTGGTAATGAGAGAGCTATGGTAGTGGGCGATGGAGTCGTTGTAAACGGCAAATCCCCCAGTCCCCGCACATCCCATGGCGGTAATCAGACTGTCAAACAGCGGCATTCCCACACCAACTAAAATAACGCAAATTACGGCAAACATACTGAGGTAGATGACGTAGAGAATTTGAGCGGTTTCCCTTAGTTTTGATACCACTTTACCAAAAACAGGTCCTGGAACTTCTGCTCGCATGACTTCAAGATGACTGTTCTTACTGTTTTCCATAATGGCAAGGGCAAAAACCAGAACCCCCATTCCTCCGATAAGGTGAGCAAAACTGCGCCAAAACAGCATCGAATGCGATAAGACGCTAACGTCGGGTAAAATGGTTGCCCCTGTCGTGGTAAAACCTGAACTCATTTCAAAGAAAGCATCGATAATGCTAGGAATTTGGCCAGATAGCACAAAAGGCAGAGCTCCAAAGAAGGACCACAAAATCCAACAAAGAGCGACAATCAACAGCCCTTCCTTGGTATAGATATGGTAATTTTGGGGTTTAAAAGCAATTCCAAGTAAACCGATAAGCAGTAAAATCGCAATCGTCATGATAATGCTACTGACCACGCGAGAAGGTTCATGGTAAATAAAAGCGACAACCAAAGGAACCAAAAGCAAACCAGATTCAATCAGGAGCAATTTGGATAGGAGGTAGCGAACCATACTTTTATTCATAACTACCTCGCTAACAAATCATAGATACGTGTCACATTTTTGAGAAATGTGACCACAACAATTTTGTCGCCAACTTGCAAGATGTCTTCACCAGTTGGGTAAATGGTTTTCCCCTTGCGGATAATGGCAGCAATCAAAATATCGTCTTTAAATTTAAGCGAAGAGAGACTTTTGCCAGCCATTTTATTGGATTCGCGGATTTCAAACTGCAAGGATTCGATGCGCCCATTAGCAATGTGGTGCATGGCATCAAGGTTTGAGTCTTGGGCGTTGACGCGTCCACGAATGAAGTGCATCATGGTGTCTACGGCGATATTTTTAGGTGTGACGATGCTTGAAAAACGGCTGGTATCGATGATTTCAAGCAAGCTAGTGCGATTGACCTTGGTAATCGTTTTTGGCACGCCTAAGGTTTCAAGGAACATTGACGTGATGATGTTTTCCTCATCGACTCCAGTCAAGGTAGCCACGGCATCAAAATTTTCCACACTTTCTTCTAGAAGAACGCTTTTTTCCGTACCGTCCCCTTGCACAACATGAACATGAGGAAATTCACGACTGAAAAAGGCAGCACCTTCAGGGTTATTTTCAATAATTTTTAAGCTTATGCGTGTATTTTTTAAGATGTTCAATACATAATAAGCAATGCGTCCAGCTCCAATAATCATCATGTTTTTGATGATTTTAGTTTTCACAGAATTATGGAATTGAATCATCTCGTTACGATTACCAGTGACAAAAATACGATCACCAAGACGTAGCGTGGTATCCCCGTCAGGGATAATAAGCTTGCCCTGACGCTCAATGGCACAGACCACCAAGTTTCCAAATTTCTTGCGGAATTGACTGAGCGACAATTGGCACAACTTGCTGCCATCGGCAATGATAAATTCCATTAACATGACGCGCCCATTGGCAAAGTGCTCAACAGACAAGGCATTTGGAAAATCAACCGAATTGGCAATGTAGCGAGCCGTCAGCAATTCTGGATTGAGCACGAGGGAAAAGCCAAGAAAATCATTATCCTTGAAATAGGTGTTGGAATATTCTGGGTTTCGCACACGAACAACCGTTTCTTTTGCCCCCATTTTTTTAGCCAAGACAGCAGAAATCATATTGACCTCGTCTTTTGCCGTCAAGGCGATAAAAATATCACAGTTTCGAATATTGGCCTGTTCAAGAATTTTAAAGTTGGCACCATTGCCAACAATTCCCATAATATCATGGCGTTTGGTAACTTTTTTTAAAACAGACTCTTTTTCCTCAATTAAAATAACATCATGTTTTTCTTCTACTAAAGAACGGCAAAGGGCAGTTCCGACCTTACCTCCACCGACAACAATTATTTTCATCCTGAACCTCCGAAAAGTATCACTTCTATGATACTCCTTTTTTGTAAAAATTTCTAGACAAAACTGAAAGTCCCGATAAGCATTAGCACTCTACTGTTAGAATTGTTACAAATAGATAACATTTACCCAAAATACTTGCGAAATGAGAACAAGAGAACTATAATAAATCGTTATTTAGATTAAGGGAGAATTTCAATGTTTGAAAAGTTAAGGAATCTTTTTATCGGTTATCCATTGAAATCAGCTGGTGATTCCGATGAAGAGCATTTGTTGTCCAAGTCGCAGGCTTTAGCTATGCTCTCAAGTGATGCTTTGTCATCTATTGCTTATGGACCAGAACAAGTGATTTTGGTGTTGACAACCATTTCAGCGGCAGCTATTTGGTGGTCTTTGCCAATCGGGCTATTGGTTCTTGTCTTGTTAGCCAGTCTGACGATTTCTTACCAACAAGTGATTCATGCCTACCCCAAAGGTGGTGGAGCTTATATTGTTTCCAATGAAAATTTATCGCCTAGCATGGGCTTATTAGCTGGTGGAAGCCTTTTGATTGACTATATGTTGACCGTAGCAGTGTCTGTTTCTTCAGGAGCAGATGCCATCACCTCTGCCTTTCCAGCTTTCAAAAATTTCAATTTGGAAATTGCGATTGCCTTGGTATTGCTCTTGATGTTAATGAATTTGCGGGGCTTGCGCGAATCGGCTAGGTCCTTGATGGTACCTGTGTACCTCTTTATCATTAGCACCATGTTTTTGATTGTGTACGGTGCCTTCCAGATTGTAACGGGTCAATTGCCTTACCACGCAACAGCACACATCGGTGCGGTGGTTCCTGGGGTATCCATTATCTTGTTATTAAGGGCATTTACAAGTGGTTCCGCCTCTTTGACAGGGGTTGAGGCTATCTCAAACGCAGTACCATTTTTCAAAAAACCAAAAGAAAATAACGCTGCTGGTACCTTGGCTATCATGTCTTTGATTTTGGGAATCATGTTTGCAGGCATTACCTTCTTGAACTACTGGTTGGGGATTTTGCCTAATGCTCATGTGACCGTTTTAGCTCAAATTGCTAAGGAAATTTTTGGCGATTCTCTTGTGGGAAATGCCCTCTTTTACGTTTTCCAATTATCTACAGCCTTGATTTTGGCCGTGGCAGCCAATACTGGTTTTTCAGCCTTTCCAATGTTGTCATTTAACATGGCTCAAAACAAGTACATGCCGCATCTCTTTATGGAAAAAGGGGCACGTTTAGGTTATTCAAACGGTATCATCACTCTAGCCGTCGGTGCTATTGCCTTGTTATTCATTTTCAATGGTTCAACCGAACGTCTCATTCCACTTTACACCATTGGGGTCTTTATTCCATTTGCCTTGTCACAAACGGGCATGGTTGTTCACTGGAAACGCAAAATTGGTAAGGGCTTTTTGAGGCACTCTTTAGCTAATATTTTAGGGGCTATTATCTGCTATGTCATCATTTTAATTCTTCTTATCTTTAGATTAAATGAGATTTGGCCATTCTTCCCAATCATTATTGCCTTGATGATTTTGTTTTATTCTATTAAAAATCACTACAACAACGTGGCCATGCAATTGCGTTTGACAGAGGATGTGACCAACGTTCATTACGATGGCAATACCGTCTTGATTTTAGTGGGAAATCTGACCCAAGCCAGCATTCGTGCCATCAATTATGCCAAAAGCATTGGGCAAACCGTCGTTGCTATGCACGTGTCCACCCTTGAAACCAAACAAAAAGACTTGGAAATTGAAAAAGAATTTAAAACCTATTTCCCAGAAGTGACCTTTGTCAATATCGAATCCAATTACCGTGATATTGTTAAACCGACCATGTTGTTTGTCAACAAGATGAACCGTGAAGCCCAAAAACAAAACCACACCATGACGGTCATCATTCCAAAATTTATTCCAAAACACAGCTGGCAAAACGTTCTTCACAACCAAATGAGCCTACGCTTACGTGTCCGCTTGCGTTGGTATGAGGATATTATCATTGCCACTTATTCTTATCATTTGAAAAAATAGAGCCTTATCTTTGAAAAAAACTGGTTAAAAAGGCTATAAAATCTTATCAAATCCGTTGACTTTACAGGGCAAAGTGTTATAATAGTTAGCGAAGATTCGTTAGTTTAAATCAAACCTGTTATGATTTAAGTTAATGAACCACCACCAACCACATTGTTTGCTGAGCGCGACTCCGAGCAGTGTGGTTTTCTTTTTATGTCAAAATGAAGGGGAAATCTATGAATATCGAAGAATTGGATTATCACGAAGAGGGTAGCAAAGCGATTAACCATGTCGTGCTTTTTCAACCTCAAATCCCGCAAAATACAGGAAATATCGCAAGAACCTGTGCCGCGACCAACGCTCCCTTGCACATCATTCGTCCTATGGGATTTCCCATTGACGACCGCAAAATGAAGCGTGCAGGACTTGACTATTGGGACAAGCTGGACGTGACCTTTTACGATAGTTTGGAAGAATTTTTGGATAAATGCGATGGAGAATTGCATTTAATTAGCAAATTTGCTGACAAGGTGTATTCGGACGTTGATTACAATGACGGCAAGCACCATTATTTCCTTTTTGGACGTGAAGATAAAGGCTTGCCAGAATCCTTTATGCGTGCCCATGCGGATGAAGTCTTGCGTATTCCCATGAATGATGAGCACGTTCGCAGCCTTAACTTGTCTAATACCGTCTGCATGATTGTCTATGAAGCCCTTCGCCAACAATCCTTCCCAAGCCTTGAATTGAGCCACACATATGCACATGACAAATTAAAATAACCCTGTAAGATAGCTAGTTCTAGCTATCTTTTTTTTTCTGTCACATCTATTGCGTCAGGGGCGTTTTTTTGTTATGCTAAAGATGTCTTCAGGGCAGGGTGAGATTCCCGACCGGCGGTGCTTTGTGTCGCAACAAAGCGAAAAGTCCGCGAGCTACGTGAAGTAGTTGACCTAGTGCGATTCTAGGACCGACAGTATAGTCTGGATGGGAGAAGACCAAGGATTAGCTACGCTTTTTTGGTGTCGCTTAATACCTTAGTGCTTCTTTCAATTTGAAAAAATTGGAGGAATTTTTTATGTTTAACACAATGTCTAGGACAAGAAAACTGTCGTATATTGCCATTTTATCAGCCCTTTCCTTTTTGCTGATGTATGTGCAATTTCCTTTAATTCCAGCAGCAAGCTTTTTGCAGTTTGATTTTTCCATTATGCCTATTTTGATAGGCTTGGTGGTTTTGGATTTAAGAAGCGCTATGTGCATTTTAGTGCTGCGGACCTTTTTAAAGCTCTTGTTTAATAATGGGGGCATTTCCAGTCTGATTGGCTTACCCATGAATGTGGTGGCTCTTGGTGTGTTTGTCTTAGCCTTGGCTTTGCTGTGGAATAAGAAACGAACAACTAAAAATTACATCATTGCCTCTGTTGTAGGAACACTTGGTTTGACAGTTGCCATGTTCTGCTTAAATTATATCTATGCCGTGCCATTTTACGCCATGTTTGCGAATTTTGATATTCAGGCTGTTTTGGGACTGGGCAATTATTTATTTGCTATGGTTATTCCGTTTAACCTCATTGAAGGGGTGATTTTCTCGGTTTGCTTTTTCCTTTTGTACCGATGCATCACCTTTCTTAAACTCTAACCCATTTTTTGTGGTATAATGACTCTTATGATGAAACATAAACAATCTTATTTTCTAGGTGGCTCATTTGCATTAGTCCTTTTCATGATGCTAGGCTACTTGGTGAAATTTTACCCAGCAGATTTAGTCCGTATTGATGCTGATATTCAAATCGCTTTGCGTGCGGATTTGCCTCGGCACTGGATCGCATTTTTCAAAATCATTACCAACTTTGGGCATGAAATCTATATCTTTATCTATGTTTTTGCCCTAGCTTCTCTCTTTTATGTTTGGAAGAAATGGAAGATGGAAGCTTTCTTATTGGTTGGTAACCTCTTGTTGATGGGCGTTTTATCAACAGGTTTTAAATACCTTTACAACCGCCCACGTCCAGATATTCCTTATCTTATTGCCAAGCCAATGGGAGCTTCATTCCCAAGTTGGCACGCAGCAGCAACCATGGTTGTTGCCCTTAGCTTGGTCGTTATTGTCAACCAACACCTGACACAGACCTTTGCTAAACGTTGCTTGCAAGTGCTATTCATCGCCTTGGCTTTTGCCACTGCCTTGTCACGCATTTATCTAGGGGTACACTACCCATCAGATATCTTGGGTGGCTGGCTCTTAGCCTTTACTATCGTTTTATTTGTCTATCCTTTTTATGCCGAAAAACGATTTGAATGGCGTTTCCAAGGCAAACAAGATTAAAAAACATCATAAGATGGAAAGACCTTTTGGGTCTTTTTTCGATGAATTAAAGTAAGCAATAAGAGTTTGTTTGTTTTTTGTAAAATGTTATAATAGGTGCTATGAAAAAACGTTATAATACATTAAATGATTATTATCGTCAGCTTTTTGGGGAGAAGATTTTCAAAGTTCCCATTGATGCGGGCTTTGATTGTCCCAACCGTGATGGAACGGTAGCCCACGGTGGGTGTACTTTTTGTACGGTATCGGGTTCAGGTGATGCCATCGTTGCCCCTGAGGCACCGATTCGCGACCAATTTTATAAAGAAATTGATTTTATGCATCGTAAATGGCCCAGCGTTCAAAAATATTTGGTGTATTTTCAAAATTTCACCAACACCCATGATAGGGTTGAAGTGATTCGAGAGCGTTACGAGCAAGCCATCAATGAACCTGGCGTGGTCGGTATTAACATTGGGACTCGCCCAGATTGTTTGCCAGATGAAACCATTGCTTATTTGGCGGAATTGTCTGAGCGCATGCATGTGACTGTTGAGCTAGGCTTACAGACCACTTATGAAAAAACGTCCCAGCTCATCAACCGAGCCCACACTTACCAATTGTACGTGGAAACGGTCAAACGCCTACACCAACAAGCTCCCAAGGTGGAAATCGTGTCGCATTTAATCAATGGCTTGCCAGGGGAAACGCCTGAGATGATGCTGGAAAATGTCAGACGTTGCGTGACGGATAACGATATTGACGGCATTAAACTGCATTTATTGCATCTCATGACCAATACCAGAATGCAACGCGATTATCACGAAGGGCGTCTGAAATTGCTCTCAATGGACGAATATGTCCAAATCATTTGCAATCAATTGGAAATCATTCCAAAATCTATCATCATTCACCGAATTACGGGTGATGCCCCGCGCGATATGCTTATTGGGCCAATGTGGAGCCTTAAAAAATGGGAAGTTTTAAACGCCATTGACGAAGAAATGGAGCGCCGAGGCAGTTATCAAGGCTGCAAGCTAGAAAATCAAGAGGTGTCTGTATGATAAAACGTCCTTTGCAGGTGTCACATACCTTTTTGGCGGAAGTTTTAGATAAAGAAGCCATTGCTGTGGATGCAACCATGGGAAATGGCAATGACACAGCCTTTTTGGCTGGCTTGTCAAAAAACGTTTATGCTTTTGATATTCAAGAACAAGCCCTAAAAAGTACGGCCCAGCGTTTGGAAAAAGCAGGTATCTGCAATGCCCACTTGATTTTAGCGGGGCATGAGCAGGTGGACCAGTACGTCACAGAGCCTATCCGTGCGGCTATTTTCAACTTGGGTTATTTACCAAGTGCTGATAAAACAGTGGTTACAAAACCCGACACAACCCTTGTGGCTATTGAGAAAATCTTGGCCCAGCTCGAAGTTGGCGGTCGCCTAGCCATCATGATTTATTATGGACATGAGGGCGGTGACCAAGAAAAAGATGCTGTGTTGCACTTTGTGCAAAACCTTGACCAAAGGCTCTTTACAGCGATGTTGTACCAACCATTAAATCAAATCAATCAACCACCTTTTCTTGTGATGATTGAAAAATTAAAGAAAGTGAAAGAGGACTAATTTATGCATCCCCTAACGGTTCATGAAACCATTCAGCGTATGCACCAAAAATACTTGGAAACAGAAACGCCAACCGTTTACACTTTAGAAGAAGTGAGCGACCGTGTTTTGCTTATCAAAAGAAGATTGGCAAACTTGGAAAAAGAGCGCTGCATTTGCTTGAGAGAGGGCAGAGATGTCACACGAATTGACCAAAAAATTGCCAAACAAAAGGAACAATTTATGGTGAATTGTTTGCAAAAATAAGAATCAGAGGTGATGCTTATCGAGAGTTCTATCTTACTTATCGCATTTTTCTTAATGCTGATTGTATCTAATATCATCAATCGTCTATACCCTAAAATTCCCTTGCCTTTTATTCAGATTGTCTTGGGAATTTTGGTGGGTGTTTTAGCTAGAGAAAGCACATTAACACTCAATTCGGAGCTGTTTTTGGCTTTGGTTATTGGTCCGCTGAACTTTTGTGAGGGGCAAGAAAGTGATGTCATGACCTTTGTCAAATACAAGTCCATCTTGGCTTATTTGATTTTGCCAACGGTGTTTATCACCATGTTGACCGTTGGTTATGTGACTGGAAAATTATTGCCAGTTGATATTCCCTTGGCAGCTAGTTTTGCCTTGGGAGCTGCTTTAGCCCCAACAGATGCCGTCGCCTTTCTTTCCATTGCCAAACGGTTTAAATTTCCCAAACGAGTGGAGTCTATCCTGACCCTAGAAGGGCTCTTAAATGACGCCAGCGGTTTGATTTCCTTTGAATTTGCCGTTGCGGCTTTGATGACGGGAACCTTTTCGTTGCTTACGGCGAGTTTTAGCCTCTTTTGGGCTATTATCGGCGGTATTTTAGTCGGTATCTTATTTGCCTTGCTAAACCGTGGCGTTTTGTCTTTCCTTGAAAAGATTGATATTGCAGACGTGACAGGGGCGCTGTTGCTAGAATTATCCCTGCCAATTGTGTCTTATTTTGTTGCCAGTCTTTTTGGGGTGTCAGGTATCATCGCCGTGGTTATTGCGGGGTTATCTCAAGCCCGCCGTTTCAAACGCATTCGGCTATTTGATGCTGAGTTGGACCGCGTTAGTCAGATTATTTGGGAAACAGTCAGCTTTATGCTAAACGGCTTGGTTTTTACGGTCTTTGGTTACGAATTAACCCGCATCGTTGAGCCAGCTTTGGTCAATCCTCTAGTCAACAATTACCGTTTGCTGGCTATCGTTTTGACGGTGACGGTCTTGCTCTTTTTAGTGCGTTTTGTGATGATTAGCCTTTACTATGCTTTTCATTACCGTACCATGGTGCGTTCGCTAAGAGCAGCAATCAGAGAAATTCTCCTTTTGACCTTTTCAGGTGTTAAAGGAACGGTATCTATGGCGACCATTTTGCTTTTGCCACAATTCAACGCTTATGCTTACAGTTTGATTTTGTTTACCGTAGCAGCGGTTACCTTATTGAGTTTTGTGACGGGCTTGGTGGTTTTACCTTATCTTGCTCAGAGTTCAGATGGTGAAGAAAAGACCGATTACCTCACGCAAATCGCCATTTTGCACGAGGTGGTGCAAACCTTGGAAGATGATTTGAAAAACACTAAAGACGAAGACAAAGGAGCCCTGTATGCCGCTATTGACAATTACAATAGACGTATCAAGCACTTGGTTTTGGAACAAGAACCCACAAGTGTCAAACGGGAATTGGTGTATTTGCGTTTGATGATTTTAGGAATTGAAAGTGACGGTTTGGAACATGCCTTTTCAGAAGGCCGCATTGAGTTGGTGGAATACCGCTTGTACCAACGTTATTTGCAAAATCTAGAACGTCAAATCAACCGTGGTTTCATCTCGACCTTTACGTATTTCTTTACCATTAGCATGCGAGGCATTCGCCGTTTGATTCGGGAAAGTTTGAGCTTGTGGCCGACCTTGCGTCGTTTCTTGTCAGGGCAGCCAAGAGAAATTCGCTTGACCGAAGAAAATCGAGAACGCCTGACTGAACTCTACCTCAGCAATACCGAATTGGTGCTAGAAGGTCTGCAAGATTTGGAAGGGGTTTACAACAGCGATTTGATTGCCTTTATGAAACGCTCTCGCTTGCAGGAAGTCGAAATCATCGAAACAGGTGTTTTTGTCGAACGTGTTATCGCCCATATGTGCTCAGACAATATTGATGAAATGTTGCGTGGCTATTATTTGGAGCGAAAAGTCATTGCGGAGTACGAAAGCCGTGGGGACATCACCCCAAGTTATGCGACCTTTTTACGCCGCAATATTAACAAACTTGAAAGTTATTCCCTCAAAGATGACCTAGCCGAACCTTATAATCACGTTATTATTCAGTAATGATTACATAAAAAATAAAATATGTTATAATATAATCACTGTATTATTTTGATGCAGTGATTTATTCATATTAGTTTTTGAAGAACAGGAGTACATGTAATATGGAAGACCCCAGTCAGAACTTAGCGTTACAATTTGTTTTATTATTGATTTTGACGCTCCTAAATGCCTTTTTCTCAGCTTCTGAGATGGCTTTAGTTTCCCTAAACCGTTCCCGTGTTGAGCAAAAAGCAGCAGAAGGCGACCGGAGATATACAAGATTATTGTCTGTTCTGGACAATCCCAACAATTTCTTATCAACCATCCAAGTTGGTATTACCTTTATTGGTCTGCTCCAAGGTGCAAGCTTGTCAGCTTCTCTAGGAAGTGTGATTGCGTCTTGGTTTGGTAATTTTGTTTGGGCCCAAACGGCAGGTAGTGTGATTTCACTTGTCTTTTTGACCTATATTTCCATTGTTCTTGGTGAGCTTTACCCTAAACGAATTGCCCTCAACCTCAAGGAAAATTTAGCGGTTGTTTCTGCCCCAGTCATTATCTTAATAGGAAAAATTGTAAGTCCGTTTGTTTGGCTACTCTCAGCATCAACCAATCTCTTGTCGCGTCTGACTCCAATGCAATTTGACGATGCAGATGAGAAGATGACCCGTGATGAGATTGCTTATATGTTGTCTAATAGTGAAGAAACGTTAGGCGCAGAAGAAATTGAGATGCTCCAAGGTGTTTTCTCTTTGGATGAATTGATGGCGCGTGAAGTGATGGTGCCCCGTACCGACTCCTTCATGATTGACATTAACGACGATACCCAAGACAATATTCAAGAAATTCTGAAACAAAACTTTTCACGTATCCCAGTCTATGACGACGATAAGGACAAGATTATCGGTATCTTGCATACCAAACGTTTGTTAGCTGCTGGTTTTTGCGATGGATTTGACAAAGTGGCTTTGCGTAAGATTTTACAAGAACCTTTGTTTGTTCCAGAAACTATATTTGTGGATGATTTGTTGCGTCAATTGCGTAATACCCAAAATCAAATGGCTATCTTGCTAGATGAGTACGGTGGGGTTGCTGGTTTGGTCACCTTAGAAGACCTTCTTGAAGAAATTGTCGGTGAAATCGATGATGAAACCGATATGGCTGAACAATTTGTTCGCGAAATTGGTGACAATACCTATATTGTTCTTGGGACAATGACTCTAAACGAGTTTAACGATTATTTTGATGTGCAGCTAGAAAGCGATGATGTGGATACCATTGCTGGTTTCTACTTGACAGGTGTGGGCAATATCCCAACCCAAGAGAGTCGTGAAACCTTTGAAATCGACACCAAAGAAAAACATATTGCTATTACCAACGATAAAGTGAAAGATGGCCGTGTCACGAAATTGAAGGTTGTCTTTTCTGATATAGAACAGAGTATTGAAGAAGACTGAGCTAAACCTTAGTCTTTTTTCTTATGAAAATGCTATAATAATATTAGAAAAACGGTTACAAAGGAAATGACAATGACAGAAATAGATTATGGTAAAGTAACAGGAATGGTGCATTCCACAGAGAGTTTCGGTTCTGTTGATGGGCCAGGGGTACGATTTGTGATTTTCATGCAGGGCTGCAAGATGCGCTGCCAGTATTGCCACAACCCTGATACCTGGGCAATGGAAACCAACAAATCAAGAGAACGCACGGTTGATGATGTGTTAGAAGAAGCCCTTCGTTACCGCCATTATTGGGGGAAAAATGGAGGGATTACTGTTTCTGGTGGTGAGGCTATGTTGCAAATTGATTTTGTGACGGCTCTCTTTACCAAGGCTAAAGCTATGGGGATTCATTGTACCTTGGATACGTGTGGATTTAGTTTTCGCGATACGCCAGAATACCACGAGGTTGTGGATAAGTTGTTAGCAGTGACAGATTTGGTCTTGTTGGATTTGAAGGAAATCAATCCCAAACAACACATCGTGGTGACGCGTCAACCTAACACTAATATTTTAGCCTTCGCACGCTACTTGTCTGACAAGGGAGTGCCAGTGTGGATTCGCCATGTGCTAGTACCTGGCTTGACGGATTTTGATGAGGATTTGATTGAGCTAGGAAAATTTGTCGCGACGCTGAAAAATGTGGATAAGTTTGAAATCTTGCCTTATCATACCTTGGGTGAGTTTAAGTGGCGTGAATTGGGGATTCCTTATACCCTTGAAGGCGTCAAACCGCCAACCAAGGAACGCGTCCAAAATGCCAAAGAATTGATGCACACCGAATCTTATACCGAGTACATGAAACGCATCCACCAATGAGATATTGACATTGCCTCAAAACTTTGATAAGTTATAGCATAAGGTGAAAAAAGCATAAATAGTTACAAAGTTTTAAAATTTGATGAGGCCTTTGTTTACCTGATTCAAGATGGTAAGATTAAAAAAGTGGCGCGTGATTTATTTGATTTTGATATTAAATTGGGTGATACGATTGATTATATTCAAGATGGAGATATCGTAGTGGTTTTGCCTAGCCAAAAAGCCACAGATAAGGTTGTGTATGATGAGGCTTCGACCAAATCAGCTCTTTTACAGGGCATTTTGAACCTCTTTTTAGAAACCCTAGCCATCCACAATAATGATTTGGGCAATCTCAAGAAAATCTTTTCGCAGTTGCTCGTAACTCTCTTTATGGCGTGGAGTTTAATTGGCGTCATTTTGATTGAGTTTTTGCTGCTGCTAGAATCGCTTATCGTTTTTGTATGGTGGTTATTGGTCAAGGGCGTTCGGAGTTTGCATTTGGTGGATAACAGCCGCCGCTACATGGCTTACCGTAAGGAAAAGAAAGCCACACAAAATCGTGAAAACCGCGAGGAAGAAGAACGTTTGTTGCGTTTGGCTTTGGCACAAGAAAAAACCAAACAAACAGAAACTAAAGCTACCGATGACGCTTCAGCTTCTGAAGAACAAGCACCAACTTCCAAAGAGGACACAGAGGAAAACTAAGAACTTCTATAGTCAGAGGATTACTGACCTAGGAGTTTTTTCTTTTGTTGCAACCTTCTAGGAAGTTGAAAGTATTACGCCTCGCATATAGCCTTTTTTGCTTTTTTTTGCTAAAATGAGAGAGAGAAGTAAAATAATAATGATGAGGTAGAAAACATGTCTAAAATTTTAGTTTTTGGTCACCAAAATCCAGACTCTGATGCTATCGGTTCATCAGTTGCTTATGCATATTTGAAACGTGAACTTGGTGTTGATGCTGAAGCTGTTGCCCTAGGCACTCCAAATGAAGAAACTGCTTTTGCTTTAGACTACTTTGGCGTAGAAGCACCACGCGTTGTGGAATCTGCAAAAGCTGAAGGGGCTGACCAAGTTATTTTGACAGACCACAACGAATTCCAACAATCAATCTCTGATATTCGTGACGTTGAAGTTATCGAAGTTGTTGATCACCACCGTGTTGCAAATTTTGAAACAGCTAACCCACTTTACATGCGTTTAGAACCAGTTGGTTCAGCTTCATCAATCGTTTACCGCCTATACAAAGAAAATAACGTTGTTATTCCTAAAGAAATGGCTGGTTTGCTTTTGTCTGGTTTGATTTCAGATACCCTTCTTCTTAAATCACCAACAACTCATGCCACAGACCCAGCTGTTGCTGCTGACTTGGCAGAAATCGCAGGTGTAAACCTTGAAGAATATGGTTTGGCTTTGCTTAAAGCTGGTACAAACTTGGCAACAAAATCTGCTGAAGAATTGATTGACATTGACGCCAAAACATTTGAACTTAATGGAAACCAAGTTCGTGTAGCACAAGTTAACACAGTTGATATTAACGAAGTTCTTGAACGCCAAGCAGAAATCGAAGCAGCTATTACAGCAGCAAATACTGCAAATGGTTACTCTGACTTTGTACTTATGATTACTGATATTCTTAACTCAAACTCAGAAATCTTGGCACTTGGTTCAAACATGGACAAAGTCGAAGCAGCTTTCAACTTCACACTTGAAAACAACCACGCTTTCTTAGCAGGCGCTGTTTCACGTAAAAAACAAGTGGTACCACAATTAACAGAAAGCTTTAACGCTTAATTAATAAGGGATAATAAAAAAAGCGACGTGAGTCATATAAAAATCTTAGAATTTTATATTAAAACTAAAGTGAGATAATTATTGTATCTCGCTTTTTTTCTGGGTTTGTCCCATAATTTTTAACGTTTTTAGAAAGTTACTATAATCTATTCAGAGGAGTATTTGTTATGATATAATGAGCACAAAGCGAAAGAAAAATGAGAGATTATTATGAAAAAAGCTTGTTTTATTTTTTCTTGTTTATTATTAGTAGGCTGTCATCAGGAATCAAATAATACTAAAACAACGCAAAGTAGTGAGAGAATACAAACTTCTAGCAGTAGTAATATATCATCACAAGAAGAGAGTAAAGATTATAGTGAATGGTACCTAAATTATAAGTATTATTATGTTCAATCTAATACATCATCATTAATGTTTGGAGGCTTGTCATTAAATAATGATGGTACCGCAATATTATGTAGATCTGGTGCAGAGCTAATGGCATATAATCAAGGAAGTCCTCTGATAGGGACATACACAATCGAAGAGTATAAAGGATCGGATTCTATTCAAACCTATGTCACTTCGGGAAATATGACCGTAAATGGTGAAGAACCTAGTCGAACAGCAGTTATGCCGAGTATTAAGATTGTAATTAATATTTCTTCTGAAGACATTCAGCGAGTTAATGGTACAGTTGAATTTTCAGAAGATCAAACGACAGAGGTATTATATGGCTATGCCAATGATGAAGGAAATAAAGTATTGACAACAGGAGAAGGAAATCAGTCAGCAATACAGGTTTATTTTCACAGAAAACCTAATAAAACAGAATATGTTGTTAATGCAGATGAGGTAAATTTGCGTTCTAAACCAAGCTTAAATTCCGATATGATTGATTCAAGACGAAAGGGTGATATTCTACAAGTATCTGATTATGTTAATGGTGATAAATATAATGATATTTCAACTTGGTAAGAAGTAATCCTTGATGGAAAAGTATGTTACGTTTGGTCAGGTGCTCTTCAAGTAAAATCAGCTTATGAGCAAGAACAACAATCAGTCAAAGATATTGATTTAACTGCAATCAGTAAAGGTGATTATGAATCGTTAGTGGGAACATGGGTTAATGGTAGAGGTGATACTCTTGTCATTCAAGCAGATGGATCTGTTGTCAGTACAGTAAGCGGAAGGACGGGCGAAGGAAGTTTGGGAGGTGCTTTTAGATATGAAAGTGATGGTGTTCCTTATATTGGAGTCAGTAATGGGTATACTGGAGGTTTATTAGCATTGCTTAAGGTTGGTTTTAAGACAACAGGAGATAATTCGAATACTTCTAAACTACGAATTGTACCAACTCAAAATGGTGTATATAATTTACCAGCTGATCTTACTATTATCGTCAATAGTATAATTAATTAAGGAGAAAAATTTTAGAATGAAAAAGATAGCTTTACTAGGAATGATGGGATTATCGATATTGTTTGGTTGCTCTAAAAAAGATAGTAATCAAGCGGCGACAGGCAGTTGGTATACTAGTTCAAATGAAAGTAGTAGCTCGACTTCTAGTTCATCAAAGACAGAAAGTAATGAGGAAGTAACAGGTAATAATAGTATTTATGATATCGTTTTAGAAAAACTTAGAAATGATACAAGTGATACTCCAGCGACGCATTACGCTTATTATGATATTGATGGGAATGGTCAGGATGAACTATTTTCTGGACGGTACTGGGAGTCTACGGGAACAGTTGAATTTGCGGCTCTTTATTATGATAATAACGGAGTAGCTGACTATTTGGCACAAAGTTATGTTGCATCAAGTGGTGGTTATCGAGAAGCTGCAAATATTTACACAGATGGAACGATTATTACTGCTAAGTGGACGTCAACAGGAACAAAAATGGAAGATACCCAGTATCAATTGAGAGCAGATAATAGTGGTATTGATACTATAAAAAGTGCTACTGTACCAATTGGTAAAGATGTGGAATTAACGGATTACTTTGATGTAAAAAATAAAGAGACATTTAATTTTAGTGTACTTGATTGGCAACCTTTGGCATCAGAACAGACTTCTTCAGGTGATTTAAATATTGACCAGATACTTAATGGAGATTATACATCATTAGCTGGAACATGGAAAAATGGTAGAGGGCAAACTTTTGAATTTAGTGATGAAGGAATGCTTGAAGGAATGAATATTAGTTCGCCACGAGAAAGTTCTTATGGAACAGTTATCTTAGCATGTGGTGCAGCTAACGGTGCACCCGGTGGATTTGCTATTGAAGTTTACTCTACTGGTGTCAAAAATCCCAAAGGAGATCATTCGGATTCTTCCCAATCAAGGTTGATTGCTGGGCAACAATTTATTGACTTTCCTGCAGAAGCATATTATTATAGAGAATAACAAAACAAAAGCAAACGAATCGTTGGTTTGATTGGTTTGCTTTTTATTTTTGGGATGTTATTCTTGATCACGGATAAAGGTGAGGGTTTGGTCTTTGGATAATTCTGGTGAGAATTGGAAGCCGTCAAAGGTTAGGTGTTTGATTTGCTCAATGGTTTCAAATTGTTTTTCAGCCATTAGTGAGACCAAACGACCACGTCCTTTTTTAGAAATGGTTGAATGAACTTTTGGCTTTCCGTTTCTATTTTCCATAAAGACAATTTTAACTATGCGTTTGCGGATATTTGGAGAGAAAACTTGCTCAAATTCTGATGACAGTAATGAAATGATGAGTTCGTCATCTTGGACTTCTTCGTCGTATTGTTGTCTCCAAAATTGTTTTAATGATGTGTTGTCAATCTTGAGATTTCCTTGAAAATCAAGGCGGTGCGGCGCAATTAGGTCAGTTGGTTTGATTAGACCGTAAAAAGCTGTTGCGATACGAAGGTGGTTATCAAGATAATGTCGCTCCGCTTCGGTTACCTGAGTTCGTTTCATATACCGATACATGAGACCGTCATATAATAGCCATGCGTGGTAGGTTTTGGCTTCCCCGTCAGCAAGACTTTTCCAGCGCAGCCATTCTTGGTCAGCCTTGTTGGAATTAATTTTGTAAAAGTTGGCCAAGTCATCAACAGCGTATTCGCGTATGGTTTTGAGAACTGTTTGACTCATAGGAGTTAGGTTTTGACTTGGAAAAGCATCTTGGTTGGTATGTAATTCTTTGGCGTTAGGAATTAATATTTTCATACTGGCATTATAGCATATCACTAGAGCGTGCTACAATGTTTCGGTTTAAGTGAGAAAGTTTTACAGCCGTCAGGCTGGTTTTTTGTTATAATAAGGCTATGACTATTCAGGAATTGCAGGCGGGGGATTTGCTTTTTGTGAAGGATGCGTCCGACCTGTCACAAGCTATTCAAGAGGCAACAGGAAAGTATAACCATGTTGCCATTTATTTTGACCACATGATTTACCATGCCACGAGAGATAAGGGCGTGATTAAGGAAGATTTGGCGGCTTTTTTAGCCAGTCATTCGCAGGCAATTGCCGTCTATCGCTATCCGCAAATAAACGTGGAAAAGGTCTTTAGGGCTGCGGAAAATTTACTCGGAAAGCCTTACAATGACAGCTTTTACCCCGACAATGATGCTTATTATTGCTCACAATATATTGCTAGTATTCTGCCTATTTTTCCCCCTATCCCCATGCAGTTTGGTGATGGCAATCAAGAGATTTCCCCTTTTTGGCAGGCTTATTATGATAAACTTGGGCTTGCTGTGCCATTCAATCAACCTGGGACCAATCCCAGCCAATTAGCACAGTCTAAGCTATTACACTATGTAGGAGAATTGATATGATTCGTATATTTAATCCAGATAAATGGACTCGACAAGCTTTTTTTAAAGACTTGGTAGCTTTTTTGTACCAGCACGATGATGTGACCTTGCGTCAGATAAAGGCGGCATTTCCCGAGGTGACCAAAATTGACCGTTTGTTGGAGGAGTACATTCAGGCAGGGTACATTATCCGTGAAAATAAACGCTACACGATTGGTTTGGACTTGTTAGAGGATGTGGCTTGTGTGAGCTTAGATAGTCAGGTTTTTGTGGATGACCAAAGCGAGGTTTTTGCTGAGCTTATGGCGCTGCGTTTTGAAACCGAACTAGCCAATACAACCAACGACTTGGTTGTGCGAGAAGAAACAGGTATTGCACGAGATGACTTGACCTTGGCCAATTACTTTTTCAAGCTGGATGAGAATTTGCCTCTTTCAGCTGCCCAAAAGTCGCTCTATGATTTGTTAGGGGATGTCAATCCTCAGTATGCCTTGAAATACATGACAACATTTCTCTTAAAATTTGCACGCAAGGACGAGGTGGCCCAAAAACGCCCTGATATTTTTGTCACAGCCTTGGAGTTATTGGGTTACATTCACAAAAATGACCAAGGCAAATATGTCTTAAAGATGCTTTTTGACACGGAAAATCTTCTATTGATTAGCAAAACCTAAAGAAAATCCCTAGACCGAGATGGTTTAGGGATTTTATGCTGTTTTTGACATGAGGTAGAGGAAATAAGGCGCTCCGATGATGGCAACGACGATGCCTGTGGGAATGCCTGTTCCAACTAAGAAAATACGGCCAAGGGTATCGGCGATTAGGAGCAATAGCATTCCCATTATCATGCTGGCAGGTAGGCTAACGCGGTGGTCGCTGCCTAGAAAGCGGCGCGTGATGTGTCCAGCCAGTAAGCCAACAAAGGTGATATTGCCAACGAGTACCACGCTAATGGCAGCTAAGGCTGTGGCTAATACGAGAATATAGAAGCGTTCTCGTTTCAGATGTAATCCCAAAGCTAGTGCGCTTTCTTCGTTTAGGGTCATGATGTTTAAAGCGTAACTACGGCTGTAAGTTGCCAGCCAGATGAGAATGAGCAGCGGCGCCAAAATTATCAGCGTTTGCCAATTGCCGCCAGTCACCTTCCCGCTTAACCAAGAAACGATGTAGTCCGTTTCATTTGGGTCAAGTTGGTCCATGACAGCCACCATCACACCAGACAGCAGACTGGAAATCCCCACCCCTGCAATAATAAGGCGTGTTGGATTGATGGGCTGATTTTTCCGATAAGATACGAGATAAACGATGCAAATGGTTAGCATCCCGCCTAGCATGGCAAAGCATGGCATAAGTGCAATAACCAGTGGATGACTCGTGTCTAACAATCCAATCATCAGAGCAATGACCAGCCCAGCGCCTGTATTGATGCCCAAAATACCTGAGTCTGCCAAGGGATTTCGCGTCAGCGTTTGCAATAATACCCCTGCCAAAGCCAGCGAGGCACCTCCCAGCAAACAAGCCAAAATACGTGGCAAACGGATGTCTAAAACGATGAGTGAAGTGGTTGGGTCGGCCTGACCTAAAAAGACTTGAAGGACGTCGCCAAAGGACGAATGCGCATACCCAAGCGACAAAGATAGGAGGAAGGCTAGGACGAGCAAGACGCTTAACAAGATAAAATGACGAGCAGTAGGTCGTTTTGCAGTCATGCTTGTTCTCCTTTTCTAACCAACCATAAAAAGCAAGGCAAGCCGATGATGCTGATGATAGCGCTGAGTGGCGTTTCAGCAGGTGGATTCATAACGCGACTCACCAAATCCACCCACAGCATAAATGTGCTACCTGCAAAAGCTGTTAAGGGCAGAATGAGGCGGTAATCTTTTGCCACAAACAGTTTTATAAAATGTGGAATGATAAGGCCTACGAAAGCAAGACTTCCCACCAAGGCAACTGCAGCAGCAGACAAAATCACCACAATACCAAGAAAAGTCACGGTCATGGAGAAAGTTTCTTGCCCTAAAGATTTAGCAACGGTTTCGTCAAGGCTTAAAATGGTCAATTGATGGGCGAATATTTGGGCTAGAATCAAGCCAAGGACAATGACAGGAGCGATAATGCCCAGCATTTTCCAATTGACCTGAGCCAAGCCACCAGCCTGCCTGCCAATAACAGCCTTTGACAAATCAAAATACAAGGTCAAAGCTTGTCCGATAGCTGACAATAGCATAGCAACCAGAGCCCCTGCCAAAATCAATCGCAGTTGCTGGTAACCCTTTCTAGGACGATAAGCCAAGCCAAAAACCAAGAGTGCCGCTACAATAGCTCCTAATAGGCAAAGCACCAACATCACGCTATAATGCATACTCCCCAAAAATGCATAGCCCGCAATCAGTGCCAATCCAGCACCGGCATTGATACCCAAAAGCCCAGGGTCAGCAATGGGATTGCGTGTGATACCCTGCATGATTGCCCCAGCTTGCGCCATGGCAGCACCAACCAAAATAGCAGCCAGCGTTCTTGGTAAGCGTAAATCAATAATGACATCTTGCACTGGCGAATCCGTCAAAGGGTGCTTGAGCACTTGAACGAGCTGGCTATTGGAATAGGTGATGGAACCAAAGCGAAGCTCTCCATACCAGCCCAGCCCAAAAAGTAGACAGAGGCAGATAAGGAGAAGCCAAGTAGCAGCGGTTTTATTTTTTTGAAAAAGAAGGGAGATTGGTTTCATGAGATTTCCTTTTCAGAAAGCATTGGATTGATAGGGATTAAGCGTTGAGTTCTTTGATGGCTGTCACGAAAACGTCGAGTTGTTTGTCTAATGACAAGGGGTCTGAGAAATAAAAGAGATTTTCATCGACTTCTAAGACGTGCTTGTTTTTGACGGCAGAGAGGTTGTTCCAAACGTCGCTTTCTTTCAGGGAAGCTGCCACGTTTTGGCTGTCCTTGCTGGTGTTAACCACCAAATAATCCCCAACATAATCGCCTAGCACTTCTTGAGAAATATTTAGCCAGCCTGCAGGAAAGACGTCTTCTTGCACTTTTTGAGGAGCAGCATAGCCAAGAGCGTCATAAATCAGTTCTCCACCACGTCCCCAGTTCTTACCGTAAAGGTAAATGTCCTTATCATAAAAATCCATGATGGTAAAGGTGCTTGATGGGTCGATGTATTGGCTCAATTCTTCCTTGGTAGCCTTGGTTTTTTCTTCCCACTGGTTTAGCCATTCTTTGGCTTTGTCTTCTTTGTCAAAGACCTTTCCAAGAGCGGTCATCATTTCCAAGTAATTGTTTTTGCCGTAATTAATGACCAAAACAGGAGCAATGGCTTTTAATTGAGCGAGGTTGCTATCAGTTGAAAAGGCAATGATTAAATCAGGCTTTTGCGCAGCGATAGCCTCGGTATCATCTGAAGTCAGATGCACAGCCTTATCCAATTGTTTTTCAAAAGCAGGGTTGTTTTTTTCCAAATCTAAGGAATAACTAGACACATTGACCCCAAGTTCCAAGAGGTAGCCTGTGTAAGAATAGGCAAAATTGACGACTTTTTTAGGATTTTTGGGAATGTCCCCTTCGTAAGAGAAGCCAGTGATTTTAGGCATGCTAGACAAGTCTGCCTGCTTGGTATCAGATGATGAGTTATTTTTGTGGCAAGCCACGAGTGTAAAGGTTGCTAGAAATGTTGCTAAAGCGACGAAAAACTTTTTCATATTATTCTCCAAATGATTAATCTATGTCAGCTGATAAGTCAGCAATATTGGGCGGTTGTGGATAGGGTCTTGAACGATCTGGGCATCGATGTTGAAAATATCACGCAAAATAGCTGGCGTCATAATATCGGTGATGCTGCCGTGATAAGCGATTTTTCCAGATTTCATAGCGATTAAGGTATCCGAAAAACGTGCGGATAAATTCAAATCGTGCAAGACCATGATAATGGTTTTCTTGGTTTCAGTGTTGAGCTTTTTGAGCAATTCCAAGACTTCCAATTGGTGATTCATGTCGAGATAAGTGGTTGGCTCGTCCAGAAAAATCGTGTCGGTGTCTTGTGCCAAAGCCATGGCAATCCAAACACATTGCCGTTGCCCACCAGAGAGGGAATCAACGCTTTCATTAGCAAGGTCAGCCACCTTGGTCATCTCCATCGCCCAATTGATTTTGTCCTTGTCCTCTTTGGTCAATCGTCCCCAAGAATTTTGGTGAGGAAAACGCCCATAAGAAACCAATTCATAAACTGAAATACCGTCCGTTGCCTCAAGCATTTGTGGAAGCAGGGCTAGTTTTTTCGCCACTTCCTTAGTTGGCAAGTGTACGATAGACTCTCCGTCAATTAAAACATGCCCAGATTTCACAGGGTGAATGCGAGTCAAGGCTTTTAATAAAGTGGATTTGCCGCAACCATTTGCCCCAATAATCGTGGTGATTTCTTGCTTGGCAATGGTGACAGATAGCTTGTCCAAAATAAGCTTGTCCTCATAGGCAACTGAGATATTTTCAGCAGCAATTTGTGACATACAAGTCCTCCTTTCTAGAAAATGTCTTTTTTATTGTAACAAGAAAAAAAGCCTGAGAAAAGGCTTTTTCTATGATTGCTACTTGGTTAGAATCATTCAAAAGTTTACTTAAAATCATTCTAATTCAAGGTATTTTTTGGCGATTTGCAAATCTCCAGCGTAAGGCGTGTGTTCTCCGTTGACGATTTGGTAAGCGTCAGCCCCTTTTCCTGCAATGATAACAGCATCATCTTGTGTTTTTGTTAATGTCATAGCGTGCGCGATAGCTTTTTCACGGTCCACTTGAATGGTAAGCGGACGGTTGACTTGGCTGGCAATTTCTTCGGCAATAGCTTGCGGGTCTTCGTAGTTAGGGTCATCTGCCGTCAAAATCACGTGTAGATTAGGGTGGGCATTGATGATGCGGGCAAAATCAGCTCGGCGACTTTCCCCTTTATTACCAGTCGCTCCCAAAATCAAATACAAGTTTCCTTTTTGGTGTTCTTCCACGACAGACAACAATTTGGCAAGGCTATCTCCGTTATGGGCATAGTCCACAAAGACCTTGGCACCATTGGCTTGGGTGATGACTTCCATACGACCTGGGACGCTGGTTTCAGCAATTCCTTTTTGAATATCATCAAGGCTAGCTCCTAGACGGTGGCAGGCAAGTCCAGCTGCCAAGGCATTTTCTTGGTTAAATGAACCAATGAGCTGAATATCGTAGTGCCCAGCCAAGGTTCCTGCCACGTCAAATGCAAAAGCTTTGCTATTGTGGATAGTATTGTCAGTCGTTTTGCCGTAAAAATCATGCGGTTTGTCAGCCACTTGTTGGGCCACCACTTTGAAATGGTCCATGTCAGCATTGACCACAACCGCTTTGCTATTAGCCATCAACAGACGCTTGTGGTAGAAATAATCCTCAAAGGTCGGATGCTCAATAGGTCCAATATGGTCTGGGCTGATGTTGAGAAAAGCGCCCACATCAAAGCTCAAACCATAAACACGGTCAACAAGATAAGCCTGACTAGACACTTCCATGATGAGATGGGTCATGCCGTTGTCTACCGCTGTCGCCATCATTTTGAAGAGGTCAAGGCTCTCAGGAGTTGTCAGATGCGATTTGAAAAAAGTCTTTCCATCAAGCGTGGTGTTCATGGTTGAGAGCATGGCTGGTTTGTGGCTTTGTTTTAGAATATGGTAGGCAAAATAAGCCGCCGTAGTCTTGCCCTTCGTTCCTGTAAATGCCAGCAAATGCAATTGTTTTTCAGGGTGTCCGTAAAAGACCATAGCAATCAAACTCATGGCTTTTTTGATGTCCGTCACGATGATGGCTGGAATCGCAAGACCATAATCCACTTGGCTCACATAAAAGCCTAGCCCTTTTTGAATAGCTTGCTCAAGGTATTCTTTTTTAAACGTCGCTCCCTTGGCAAAGAAAAGGGTGTCTTGGTCTACATCGCGACTATCAAAGCTGATGTGCTTAAACTGCGGATTTTCAGGCCAATCAAGGCTGTAATGATTGCCAAAGATAATCTCACGAAAATTGTGGTCTTTGGTTAAAATCTGGATGGTTTCTTCAAGTGTAATCATACGTTCTATTTTAGACTTAAAGTCTTTAATTTACAAGTCATAAGCAAAAGTTTATAATAAAACGTAACGCTTATTTTTAAAATTTACATCTAGAGAGAATACTATGTCTGAAAATAATACAACAACGACACAGCAACAACAGATGGTCCGTGGGACGGCTTGGTTGACGGCTTCCAATTTTCTCAGCCGCCTGCTCGGTGCTTTCTACATTATTCCTTGGTACGCTTGGATGGGAACGCACGCCGAACAAGCCAATGCCCTTTTTGGAATGGGTTATAACATTTATGCCGTTTTTCTTCTCATATCAACGGCAGGAATTCCTGTTGCCATTGCCAAACAGGTTTCCAAGTACAATGCCCTTGGTCAAGAAGAAACCAGCTACCACTTGCTGCGGAAAATACTGAAATTAACCAGTATTTTAGGGCTGATTTTTGCAGCCATCATGTATCTAGGCTCGCCGCTTCTGGCTGCTTGGAGTGGTGGTGGGGAAGACTTAGTTCGTGTCATGAAAAGCTTGTCTTGGGCCCTGCTGATTTTCCCTTCAATGAGTGTTTTACGTGGCTTTTTCCAAGGTTTCAATAATTTAAAACCCTACGCCATGAGCCAAATTGCTGAGCAAATTATCCGCGTGATTTGGATGCTGCTCACTGCCTATATCATCATGAATATCGGCTCTGGAGATTATGTGAATGCCGTCGTGCAATCCACTTTTGCAGCCTTCATTGGAATGATTGCCAGCGTCTTGGTTTTGGTAGTTTTCTTGTGGCGAGAAGGCAAATGGCAAGCTATTTTTGCTGGCAATACCAACGACGTGACGGTTGACACGCAAGCCCTTATCCTTGAAACAATAAAAGAAGCCATTCCTTTTATCATCACAGGAGCAGCTATTCAGCTCTTTCAAATTGTGGACCAAATGTCCTTCATCAATACGATGACATCTTTTACATCGTATAGCAACAAAGACCTGCAAATCTTGTACGCTTTTCTATCAAGTAACCCTAACAAGATTACGATGATTTTGGTGTCTATTGCAACGGCTATCGCAGGTGCGGGTATTCCCCTATTAACCGAAAACTTTGTCAACAAAGACAAAAAAGCCGCTGCTCAATTAGTTGTCAACAACTTGCAAATGCTTTGGATGGTGCTCTTCCCAGCCTTGGTTGGAGCCATTATCTTGGCAGAACCTATCTATACGCTCTTTTACGGAGCTCCAAGCAATACAGCTCTCTGGCTTTTTGTGGGGGCCTTGATTCAGGTTATTTTCCTAGCTCTTTACAGTTTGTTAGCACCAATGCTTCAAGCCCTCTTTGAACCTCGCAAAGCTATCCTTTACTTTGTCTATGGTTTGGTGGTGAAGATTGTGCTGCAAATTCCACTTATCTATGTGTTCCAAGCTTACGGTCCTTTGATTTCAACGGCGATTGGCTTAGCTGTGCCCATTGTCTTGATGTACCGTCGTATTCATGAAGTGACTGGCTTTAATCGCCAAGGGTTAAGACGTTCGATTCTCTTGATGACGCTATTAGCACTTATCATGGGTGTGGTTGTGGCTATAGCAGCTTATGGGCTTCATTTTGCCATTAGTCCGACAACACGTCTTGGTAGTGTGGTTTACATTGCCTTGGTTGGTGCGATTGGCGTCCTTGTCTATGGTTTTTTGACCCTAGCCACTCATTTGCTGGATAAACTCATCGGAACACGCGCCAAAACCTTGCGTCAAAAATTACACTTACCTTAAGATATTAAAAAAGCACCCTTGCGGTGCTTTTTTGTGTTATAGTTTTGACTTATAGCTCATTATCAAGAATTAGAATAACCAAAAAGCCTGTCTAATGCCTAATAAGTGGTAGAATAGTGATAACATTTAAAAAGAGATTGATTGCTTTGGAGCAATCAAAAGAAAGGGGACTAGAATGACTAACGAATACAAATTAGCCACTATCTTGGCACATACGGGAATCAAATCAGACGAAGCAACAGGAGCCTTGGCGGCACCCATTCACTTTTCCACAACTTATCAACACCCTGAATTTGGCAAATCAACAGGTTTTGATTACACACGCACCAAAAATCCAACGCGCGCGACCTTGGAAAAAACCTTAGCAGTGATTGAACAAGCTGATTATGCCCTAGCCACATCCTCTGGTATGAGTGCTATTGTGCTGGCTTTTGAAATCTTTCCTGTCGGCGCTAAAGTAGTTGTGGCGCGTGACTTGTACGGTGGGTCTTTCCGCTGGTTCAACGACAAAGAAAGCGAAGGACGTTTTACCGTTGAGTATGCCAATACAGAAAGCGACTTGTTGGCAGCCATTTCTGATGATACTGACATTGTTTACATCGAAACCCCAACCAATCCCTTAATGGTCGAATTTGATATTGCGACGGTTGCCAAAGCCGCTCACGCCAAAGGAGCCAAACTCATTGTGGATAACACTTTTTATAGCCCTATTTACCAAAATCCTATTCCTCTTGGAGCAGATATTGTGGTGCATTCGGCAACCAAGTACTTGGCAGGGCACAATGACGTTTTAGCAGGGATTGTAGTGACCAATGACCAAGCCATTTATGACAAACTCTTCTATAATTTAAACACCACAGGCTCAACCCTATCGCCTTTTGATTCATACTTATTGATGCGTGGCTTAAAAACCCTCAAATTGCGCATGGAAAAAGCCACTGAAAATGCATGTGAATTGGTTAATTTTTTGAAAACCTTGCCAACAGTTAAGGAAGTTCTTTATACAGGAAAAGGTGGCATGATTTCCTTTAAAGTGGCTGATGAAAGCAAAATTCCAACGATTATCAACCGCTTGGAAGTTATCACGTTTGCGGAAAGTCTTGGCGGTGTGGAAAGCCTTATCACCTACCCAAGAACGCAAACCCACGCTGATATTCCAGAGGACGTCCGCCTGTCTTACGGCTTGACCAATGATTTATTGCGTTTGTCTATTGGTATCGAGGACGTAGACGATTTGAAGCAAGATTTGAAAGCAGCATTGGGGGCTTAATATGGGACAATACGATTTTACAACCAGACCCAATCGCCTAAATCAATTTACTTATAAATGGCAAGCGTCGGAAAATGACCCTGATTTGCTACAACTTTGGGTGGCAGATATGGATTTTTTCCCTGTTCCAACTATCAAGGAAGCTATCATCAACTATGGTCAGGAGCATATTTTTGGATATAATTATGCCAAAGACTCGCTGTATCAAGCGGTGATTTATTGGGAGAAAAAGGAGCATGGCTACGCTATCAGTAAGGAAGACATTGCCTTTATTGACGGCGTTGTTCCTGCTATTTCCGTTGCTATTCAGGCCTTTACCCAAAAAGGCGACGCTGTTCTCATCAATTCGCCTGTTTATTACCCTTTTGCCAGAACCGTTCGTTTAAACGACCGCAAATTGGTGGAAAATTCCCTTCTCATTCGAAATGGGCATTTTGAGATTGATTTTGAGCAGTTGGAAAAAGACATTGAGGATAATGAGGTCAAGCTCTACATCTTTTGCAGTCCTCACAATCCAGGTGGGCGCGTGTGGTCCAAAGAGGAACTCCAAAAAATCGGTGACCTTTGTGCCAAACACGGTGTTATCTTGATTTCCGATGAAATTCACCAAGATTTAGCCCTTTTTGGCAATACCCACCATTCTTTTAACACGGTGGACGAGCGTTTCAAGGATTTTGCCATCATTCTTTCATCAGCGACAAAGACCTTTAACATCGCGGGAACAAAGAACAGCTTTGCGATTATCCAAAATCCGCAATTACGCGATGCTTTCAAACGTGTCCAATTAGCCAATAATCAGCACGAAGTGCCAACCTTGGGCATGATAACAACCGAAACCGCCTTTACTTATGGCAAACCTTGGCTAGAAGAATTGAAATCAGTCATTGAGGAAAACATCACTTACGTTGTGGATTACTTGGGGGAAAATACTAATATCAAGGTCATGAAACCTGAAGGGACCTATCTGATTTGGCTTGATTTTTCAGCTTACGGCATTCAACAACCCCAGCTCAACGAAAAATTGCAAAAAGAAGCGCGTGTGGTCCTAAATGACGGAGAGCATTTTGGGGAAGAAGGCAAGACCTTTGCCCGCCTCAATGTCGCCGCTCCCCTTGAAACCATCAAAGAAGCCACCATGCGCATAGCAGATACCTTTGGAAAAATCAACTAGTGAAACCATCAAAAGACTTGGCAACAAGTCTTTTGATTTTTTTGATTTGAATTGTCATAAATTGCTAAAAAGGAGTCGCTTTTTGCTGTTCTGTTTTTAGGGGTGGCGGTGTAAACTAATACCATAATGTCGAGAGAGGCCAAATAAAAAAATAACTAAAAAACGAAAGAGGTATTTGATTATGCCATACCAAAGTAAAAACCCATATAACAACGAAGTTCTTGCAACATTTGATACATTAACAGATGCTCAATTAGAAGAAAAATTAGCCAAAGCTCACGAAGCTTTCCAATCTTGGAAAAACACAACGTTTGAAGAACGTGCAGCAATCCTTCACCGCGCTGCTGAATTAGTTATGGAACGCCGCGAAGAGTTGGCAAGCTACAATACACTTGAAACAGGAAAACTCTTCATGGAATCAGCTTGGGAAATGAACGTGGTTGCTGATATGTTTAACCACTACGCTGATCACGGTGCTGAATACTTGAAACCAGAAATCATCAAAAACCCTGACCAAAACGCAGGTGATGCAGTAGGTATCTACCAACCAACAGGAATTATTTACCAAATTGAACCATGGAACGCTCCTTACTTCCAAATCGTTCGTCCAATGTCAGCAACCCTTATGGCAGGTAACGTGATGGTCTTGAAACACGCTTCAAACGTACCACAATGTGCCCTTGCAATGGAAAAATTGATGCGTGACGCTGGTGCACCAGAAGGTGTCTTCACAAACTTGTTTGTCAGCTACGAACAATCTGACCGTGTCATTGCTGACCCTCGTGTGACAGGTGTGACTATTACAGGTTCAACAGAAGTTGGACGTGGTGTGGCTGCAACAGCTGGTCAAAACCTTAAGAAAATCGTCCTTGAATTAGGTGGTTCTGATACCATGGTTGTTCTAGACGATGCAGATATGGAAAAAGTGATGCAAGGTGCTATGGTTGGACGCCTAACCCTATCAGGTCAAGCTTGTGTAGGCGACAAACGTCTGTTCATTCACTCTAGCCTTTACGATACTTTCATGGAACAAATCAAAGAAGCTGTTTGCAACTTGGTATCTGGTGACCCAATGGACCAAGCAACAACTCTAGCTCCTGTTGTGAATAAAAAAGCCGCTGATAAAGTTCGTGCACAAATTGCCCTTGCCGTTGAACACGGTGCAACAGCAACAACTTATGGTCAACCTGTCCCAGAAGACACAGCCTTTGTTCAACCGACTATCTTGACAAATGTGACTCCAGATAACCCAATCTTCAACGAAGAAATCTTTGGTCCTGTCTTGATGATCTTCTCATTCGACACTGAAGAAGAAGTGGTTGCCCTTGCTAATGGTACACAATACGGTCTAGGTAGCTCAGTTTACACGGAATCACCAGAACGTGCTTACCGCCTTGCTGCACAAATGGAATCAGGTGCAGTCAGCGTTAACCAACCAACTCTTCCATCACCAGCTATTCCATTTGGTGGTATCAAAAACTCAGGTTACGGCCGTGAATTAGGTGCTGACGGTATCCGTGAATTTACTAACCAAAAATACATCAATAGCAATAGCATTGATATGAAAGTTTTCCATTTATAATTATAGATAAGACGACTCCTTAAGAGGCTAAGAGGCTACACTCTTTTTCTTTTTAGCAGTTCATTTTGATGAAAGCTGTCAAGGATTGTCGTAAAATGGCAAATGAAAGGCATCCTTTATCATTTTATTTCCAATACTTTAGACGTATAATAATAGTGTCAAAAGTTAAGAGTCAACATCTTAAGGATGTGTTGACAGGTACTTGTAAGAAAGGAAAAGAGTATGGCAACAGCAATTATTTTAGTTGCTACTGGTGAAGTAGGTGGCCATATTTTAAATGAAACACTGAAAAGTGCTTACTATGATAAGGTTTATGTCCTAGGACGTGAGTCTATTCGACGTTTACCAGACCATGACAAGATGAAAAGAATCTTGATTGATTTTAACCATCCGATTGTCGATGATGTGGTGTTACAAGACGCAGATGTCTTTTTCGCCATTGGAACAGATGACCGCAAGTTATTTGAAAAAGTTGATTTTGGCTATGATTTCCAATTCGCGAAAATTTGTCAAGGTAAAATCAGAAGCTTTAATTTAGTATCTGCTATGGGTGCCAATAGCCAAATATCTTATTACAAATATTTGCAAGTTAAAGGGCGCTTAGAAGATTCGCTACGCAGTATGTCACTTGGTGATGTGCGTTTTTACCATCTGTCAATGCTCATCGCCCCTGACCGCGAGAACCTGCCACTTGGCGATGCCATTTGGATTAAGATTTTCCAAGTCATCTCACCTGTCCTAGTCGGACCAATGTCTGGCTGGAAAGGTATCACCCCACAAAACGTTGCGCAAGCAATGGTGAAAAATGCAGAACGCCGCACCAAACAAACGGTTTACCTGCATGATGACATGATGAACAGCGTTCATTAAAAACATGACGAAAAATGTTATTGCGTTTGTCATTAACTGTCATAATAATGGCGTTATAAGTTATGGCAAAAGCCAAAATTAAGGACTATAATAAAGACATCAATTGAAAAAGAAGAAATAGAGATAAGAAAAAATGAAAAAGGTTATTTTGTTAACAGGAGCAAGTAGTGGTATTGGTTATCAAACAGCAGAAGATTTGGCTGGACAAGATCATATCGTTTACGGTGCAGCACGTCGTTTGGATGCTATGGAACCTTTGAAAGCTAAAGGTGTTAAACCAATCTACCTAGACGTGACAGATGGCGATTCAATCAAAAAAGCAGTCGATACCATCATCAAAAACGAAGGTCGCATCGATGTTTTGGTTAACAACGCTGGTTACGGTTCATACGGTGCCCTAGAAGACGTTAGCATGGAAGAAGCACGCGCTCAATTTGAAGTTAACGTATTTGGTTTAGCGGAATTGATTCAACTAGTATTGCCACATATGCGTAAACAAAAATCAGGACGCATCATCAACGTTTCATCAATGGGTGGTTTACTTTGGTGCTTGGTACCATGCAACAAAATACGCCGTAGAAGCTTTGTCTGATGCTCTTCGTATGGAAACCTCTGACTTTGGTATTGACGTTTCAATCATCGAACCAGGTGGTATCAAAACGGATTGGGGCTTCATCGCAGCTGACAAATTGGAAGCATCTGCAAAAGGTGGAGCTTACGAAGAACAAGCTACAAAAGCAGCAAAAGGTATGCGTAGCCAATATTCAGGTAACATGATGTCTGATCCAAAAATCATTTCACGTGCGATTTCAAAAGCGGTCAACAGCCGTCGTCCTCGCCCACGTTACTTGATTGGTATGGGAGCTAAACCACTTGTCTTCCTACACACTATCTTACCAACTCGTCTATTTGACTATATTATGAAACACGCAAGCTAATTAAGGGGAAATAAATTATGAAATTAAGTGTGAGTGACCAATATTTTCAATTTTTAAAAAGCATTGATGTTGACTTAGACCAATTACCTGAGTCACTGCGCTATCAAGAAGATTATCAAAAAGAAGAATTCGCGTTATCAACACTTGATTACTTCCATTTATTAACCGCTTTGGACGAACTCTTGACGGATGAGCAAATTTTAGAAATGAGCTGTCTGAAAAACATCCAAATGATGATGCCACCGTTTTTTGCCGCTTTGTCGTCAAAAAACGGCTTGATGGCTATCAAGCATTTTGCAACATTTAAACGCATCACAGGACCAATCATTGTGGATATTGAAACCTTTGATGATTTGGTGCGAGTGAGCTACCGTTACGATTACACAGGCTTGGAATTGCCACGCTTTGCGGTCTTAAATGAGCAACATTTGATTTTGGATATGATTCGGACAGGAACAGGTGAAGCCATCAAACCTGTTCGTATAGGGGTTTCTTTCGAATACGGTCAAGAAGCCTTAGAATCATTTGGTTGCCACGTGGAATACACCGAAGGTAATGAAATTATCTTCAACAAGGCTGACTTAGAACGCCCATTTATCACAGCTAACAACATCATGCTGGATTATTTGGAGCCGCAATTGAAAGAACGCCTAGCCGAAGCTATTTCTGGTGAAAGCTTTACAGGTGTTGTCCAACAAATGCTCTACAAAGCTATTCCAAGTGGGGAATTCTCAGTTGAGGATATCGCAGTAGCCTTGGGTATTAGCAGCCGCACCTTACAACGCAACTTGAGTGCTGAAGGTACCAAATTCAACCAAGAATTGCAAAACGTTCAAAAATTATTAGCATTAAGTTACTTGAAAAAACCAGAAATGACTACTGATGAGGTCGCGTATTTGATTGGTTATGCTGAAGTTTCTTCTTTCTCACGCGCCTTCAAAAAATGGACTGGAATGACCATCACCGAATACAAAAATTCAACTGACGATTAGCATCGTCCGCTCTTAAAAAGGATAAGCACGCCAAAGATGAAGTTAATCATTACACCACAGTTTCAAAGTTTCCTGTCTTCCATAAATATTCAAATGCGAGATATTTTGGAAAAAGCCGAGCTGCCCAATAAATTTTGGCAAGACGAAATCGAATACGATGCCGCTCAATACTTGAAATTGGTTAAAATATTGGAAGAAGAGATTTCAGATGAGGTCATTTATTCGATTAGTCAGCTAGTTAACGTCAAAATGCTGGTTCCTCCCTATTTTTCAGCCTTGTCTTGCCGTAATGGTTTAGAGGCCTTGGAACGCATTGAAACCTATCGAAAAAGCAATGGATCTGTCCTTGTTCATGTGGAGGATTTAGGGGACACTATTTCTATTCAGTTTTCTTATATGCTACCTGACAAGCCTCTACCACGTTTTCTCATTATTAATCAGCAATTGCTTTTATTAGATGTTTTGAGGACTGGAACGGGCGTTGATATTCATCCCATTTCAGTCACTACTCCTTATCCTTACGAGGATATCTTACATGACACATTTGCTTGTCCGATACAAATAGATGCAGATAATCAAATGCTGCTGGCTAAAGCCGATTTGGAAAGGTATTTCTCTCCTTCTCACAACATGATGTGGTCTTACTTAGAATCCTTATTTGACCAAAACTATACCTTTTCACCAGTAGCAGAAGATAGCATGACAGCAAAACTTCGCCGAGAACTCAAACGCAGTATCCCTAGCGGTAAGGGAGATTTGAACACCCTTGCTAAACGTTTAGACACTAGCTCAAGAACCTTACAACGTAAACTCGTCGCTGAAGGGACTAGCTTTAATAAAGAACTGCAAGAAGTGCAAAAAGCCATGTTCTGCTCCTATCTGCAATTGCGTCTATCTACTGAGGATATCTTATACTTGCTTGGTTATGCTGAAAGTTCAAGCTTACTAAGAGCCTTTAAACGCTGGACAGGCATGACCTTTAAACAATACCAAACCAAATTATTAACCGAACTTAATCTTTCTCATCAACAAAATATTAGCTGAGCAAAGGCACAAAAATGATGACATTTGTCAGTCAATCATGAGCATATTTTTCGTATTTCTGATATAATTGATAGGGTTATACCAAAAAATGAAAAAGGGAGTAGAATTATGGGAAAATTTCAAGTTATCTCACATCCATTGATTCAACACAAATTGTCTATTTTGCGTCGCTCAACAACGTCAACCAAAGATTTTCGTGAATTGGTTAATGAAATTGCCATGTTAATGGGTTATGAGGTATCACGTGACCTTCCTTTAGAAGAAGTCGAAATCGAAACACCTATTACAAAGACAGTTCAAAAACAATTGGCTGGTAAAAAATTAGCTATCGTTCCAATCTTGCGCGCAGGTATTGGGATGGTTGACGGTTTTCTTAGTCTAGTACCAGCAGCCAAGGTTGGTCACATTGGTATGTATCGTGACGAAGAAACCTTACAACCTGTTGAATACTTGGTGAAATTGCCAGAAGATATTGACCAACGTCAAATTTTCGTCGTTGACCCAATGTTGGCTACTGGTGGTTCAGCCATTTTAGCAGTGGATTCCTTGAAAAAACGTGGTGCTGCTAACATTAAGTTTGTCTGCCTCGTATCTGCTCCTGAAGGGGTCAAAGCCTTGCAAGAAGCTCATCCAGATGTGGATATCTACACCGCCGCTTTGGATGAAAAACTAAACGAACACGGCTACATCGTTCCAGGTCTTGGCGATGCTGGTGACCGCTTATTTGGAACAAAATAATATTCAGAAAACTTTCTAGTTTCGGCTAGAAAGTTTTTAAAAAGCGACGTTTTTATTTGACCTTTGTTGACCAATTGACTATAATAAACTCATATCAATCGAGCACAGCACAATCCTTGATAAACAGCTTGCTCTGACTATTTAAAAAAGGAGAATATTTATGATTCCTGTAGTAATTGAACAAACAAGCCGCGGTGAGCGTTCATACGATATTTATTCACGTTTGTTGAAAGACCGTATTATCATGTTGACTGGACCTGTTGAAGATAATATGGCAAATTCAATCATTGCTCAACTCTTATTCCTTGACGCCCAAGACAATACTAAAGACATTTACCTCTATGTCAATACTCCTGGTGGTTCAGTATCTGCTGGTTTGGCGATTGTGGATACAATGAATTTCATCAAATCAGATGTTCAAACTATCGTTATGGGTATGGCAGCATCTATGGGTACCATCATCGCCTCTTCAGGTGCTAAAGGCAAACGTTTCATGTTGCCAAATGCTGAATACATGATTCACCAACCAATGGGTGGTACTGGTGGCGGTACACAACAAACAGATATGGCTATTGCTGCTGAACACCTTTTGAAAACACGTCAAAACTTAGAACAAATTTTGGCGGATAATTCAGGACAACCGCTTGAAAAAGTTCACCTTGATGCTGAACGTGATAACTGGATGAGTGCCCAAGAAACCCTTGAATATGGCTTCATCGATGAAATCATGGTCAACAACGAATTAAACTAAGGCATAAGCCTTATCATAAAAGTCTGCTCTTGCAGGCTTTTTTTGTGCTATTTTGAAAACAAGGTGAGGGTACATTTTCAGACAAATATGGTATAATCGATTTATGTTGACAATTGATGACCAATTACTAGCCATTGATGATGCGATTGATGAGGTTGTTGCAGCCTTTTTAGCCTTAGATAGCGTGCAAGATTACCTTGCGGTGCGGCAAGTCTTTCTCTCAGATAAGGCTTTGCAAGAAGACATTGCAGTTTTTCAAGCCCTGCGGCAAGAATATGAGGCTGTTGAGACTTATGCAGCTTTTCGCCCTGAAGTCAAAACCTTGCGTCGTCAATTGGTTCAAACAAAAAGAACAATTGATATGCATGAGAAAATGAGTGCTTTGCGGCAAAGTGAAGTTGCGGTGCAAAAGATTTTAGCAGAATTGACCCAAGACATCTCGTCAGTGATTTCATCTGCTATTTTTGTGGATACGGGACTGCCCCTAGCCGCCCACTCATCTCACCACCAATGCCATCATAAAGGAGGATAAGCTATGTTTGAAAAGACGGAACGACAAGGGATTATCGTTTATTTGTATTATAATCGTGATGCGCGAAAGTTGGCAAAATACGGCGATGTCCTCTATCATTCTAGAAAAATGCACTATCAAATTTTGTATGTCAATAAGGCCGATGCGCCAGCCATTGCAGACGAAATTGCCCGTTTGAAATTTGTGAAATCAGTTTCATTGTCACAATTGGACAATATTAACCAAAATTTTGTAGGCAATCTGGAAAATTTTTGATATAATATAATTTCTGATAACTAAAATTTATTTAATATAAAAAATTTTCTGATAATTCAGTATATTTTATCTGGATTATCAGGTATTGAAGGAGAAAGATGCTATGAATAAAAAGGTTACCACATTTCTGTTGCCTTTTTTAGCAGCCCTTATTTTAGTTGGTTGCAATAAGTCGCCAGATGTTACCGCAAACGCCACAGGAACAACCATTGGCGATACGTTGAAAATCGGTGTCAATTTGGAATTGACAGGTTCGGTTGCGGCCTACGGTAATGCCGAAAAAAACGGGATTAACCTAGCAGTTGAGCAAATCAACAAGGCTGGCGGGGTTGACGGCAAAAAGATTGAAGTCATCACCAAGGATAATAAATCGGAAAATGCGGAAGCATCAACAGCTGCTACAAACTTAGCGGTTCAAAGCCAAGTAAATGCAATGATTGGCCCAGCGACATCAGGTGCCGTAGCAGCAGCCAGCTTGAATGCTCAAAAAACGGGTGTCCCTTTATTGACGCCTAGTGGTACGCAAGATGATTTGACCATTGACAAAGATGGCGTGAAAAAATACATTTTCCGTACAACTTTCCAAGACAGTTTCCAAGGTCAGGTTCTTGCTCAATACGCTTACCAAAACTTGAATGCTAAAAAAGTCGTTCTTTATTATGACAATTCAAGTGACTATGCCAAAGGGATTGCCGAAGAATTTCAAAGAGTTTACCCAGGTGAAATCGTAACGGTGGCCACTTTTGCCTCAGGCGACAAGGATTTCCAATCAGCTTTGACAAAATTCAAAGATTTGGATTATGATGCGATTGTCATGCCAGGATACTATACAGAAACAGGTATCATTACAAAACAAGCGCGTGATATGGGCATTGAAGTGCCAATCTTGGGTCCTGACGGATTTAATGACGATAGTTTTGGTGACTTGGCTGGTGTGGCCAATACACACGACGTTTACTACGTTTCAGGTTATTCTACCAAAACAGCTCTTTCAGATAAAGCAACGCAATTTATTGAAGCTTACAAGAAAAAATACGGTTCTGAGCCTAATATGTTTGCAGCCTTGGCTTATGATTCGGTTTACATGATTGCAGAAGCTGCCAAAGGTGCTAAAACGTCTATTGGCATTGCTGATAATTTGGCGAAACTCTCTCAATTTGACGGGGTGACTGGTACCATGACGATTGATAAAGATCACAATCCAATCAAAACCGCTTTGATGGTTAAGATGGAAAATGGTGCAGAAGCCTCAGCTGAAGCAGTCGAAATCAATGGGAAAAACTAACGAATGTTTTTTGCAACGTTTATATCACATCACTAGAAAGTTTGGTATTATATGTTTTTAGAACAACTTCCCCAACAACTGGTTAATGGTATTATTCTGGGCAGTATCTATGCCTTACTTGCCCTTGGATACACCATGGTGTATGGGATTATTAAATTGATTAACTTTGCTCATGGCGATATTTATATGCTGGGGGCATTCATTGGGTATTATGCGATTAGCGCTTTGCACATGAATCTTTGGATGGCTTTGATTGTGACAATGATTACAACGGCTATTTTTGGGATGCTTATCGAATTTCTGGCCTATAGACCTTTGCGCCATTCGACACGTATTTCTGCTTTGATTACAGCAATTGGGGTATCCTTCTTGCTGGAGTATGGCATGGTCTTTTTGGTCGGTGCTAACACGCGTTCATTCCCACAAGCTATTAAAATTGTCAATTACCACATTGGTTCGATTACTGTAACAAATATTCAGTTGCTTATCCTTATTGTGGCTCTTGTTTTGATGGTGGCTCTTCAAATTATCGTTAGAAAAACGAAAATGGGGAAAGCCATGCGTGCAGTATCTGTTGACAGCGACGCAGCAGAATTGATGGGGATTAACGTCAATTCAACCATCAGCTTTACCTTTGCTCTTGGTTCAGCACTAGCTGGTGCTGCAGGTGTCTTGATTGGATTGTACTACAATTCAATTGAGCCGTTGATGGGAATGACTCCAGGTATTAAAGCCTTTGTCGCTGCCGTTCTCGGTGGTATTGGTATCATTCCAGGGGCTGCTTTAGGTGGTTTTGTCATTGGAATTTTGGAAACGTTATCCATTTCTCTAAATCTTTCAAGCTATCGTGATATCGTTGTGTACGGTGTTTTGATTATCATTTTATTAGTAAGACCAGCTGGTATTCTCGGTAAAAACGTAAAAGAAAAGGTGTAGAAAATGAAAAAAAATCTAAAAGTAAATCTTTCATGGCTGGCCTTGATTATTGTTCTTTATGCCATTTTAGAGGTTTTAACCCGCACAAATATTTTAAACTTGTACTACGTGCAAATTTTGATGGGGATTGGTATTAGTATCTTGATGGGGCTTGGAACCAACTTGGTTCTTGGCTTCTCAGGGCAATTCACCTTGGGGCAGGCTGGTTTCATGGCTATCGGTGCTTACGCAACAGCCATCATGACTCAGCAAAATCCAACTTACGGTGGCTTTTACCTATCAATGCTCGTTGGGGTTCTCATTGCCGTTGTGGTTGCCCTTATTTTTGGGATTCCGACCTTGCGGTTGAAGGGGGACTATCTGGCCATCGCAACCTTGGGTATGGCTGAGATTATCCGTATCTTGATTGTCAATGGTGGCGATTTGACTAACGGAGCTGCTGGTTTGACTGGTATTTTACCTTATACTACATGGCCTGTTATCTTTGCCTTTGTTGTGGTGATTACCATTTTAGTCTTGAATTTCCTACGTTCATCAATGGGACGTCAGGTGATTGCCGTTCGTGAAGATGAAATTGCAGCCGAAGCTATGGGTGTCAACGTGACCAAGATGAAAGTGCTGATTTTTGTGATGGGGGCTATTATTTCATCTATCGCAGGTTCGCTTTATGTGGGTTACATCGGTACAGTTGTTCCTAAAGATTTCACCATTATGAAATCTATCGACTACTTGATTATCGCCGTTCTTGGTGGACTTGGTTCTATTACAGGAACGATTTTAGCGGCGGTTGCCCTAGGTATTTTGAATATGTTCTTGCAAAATATCTCAAATCTTCGTATGATTATCTATTCTCTTGCCCTCATTTTGGTTATGATTTTCCGACCAGGAGGACTTATGGGAACGAAGGAATTCACGTTATCTCGATTCTTTAACAAAACTAAGGGAGGTAAGCAGTAATGGCACTTCTTGATGTTAAAAAGCTCACCAAAAATTTTGGCGGATTGACAGCCGTAGGTGATGTTACCATGCATCTCAATGAAGGTGAATTGGTTGGCTTGATTGGTCCAAACGGTGCTGGAAAAACCACACTTTTCAACTTGTTAACAGGTGTTTATGAGCCAAGTGAGGGAACTGTGTCACTTGATGGTACCATTTTAAATGGCATGAAACCTTATAAAATTGCGTCTTTGGGCTTGTCGCGTACCTTCCAAAACATTCGTTTGTTTAAGGAAATGACGGTTTTGGACAATGTTTTGATTGGGATGGCTAATCAAACCTCTCCGCATCTTTTAGCTAGTTTCTTGCGCTTGCCAAAATACTACCAAAGCGAGGAAGAATTGCGTCAAAAGGCCTTGGATTTATTGGCTATTTTCAATTTGGAAACAGAAGCTGATACTCTTGCTAAAAATCTTCCTTATGGGCAACAACGCCGTTTGGAAATTGTGCGTGCCTTGGCAACCAAACCCAAAATTCTCTTTTTGGACGAGCCAGCAGCAGGGATGAACCCGCAAGAAACAGCAGAATTGACAGAACTCATCCGCAAAATCAAAGACGAATTTAATATCACGATTATGCTAATCGAACACGATATGAGCCTTGTCATGGAAGTAACAGAGCGCATCTATGTGCTTGAATATGGTCGTCTGATTGCCCAAGGAACACCAGACGAAATCAAGACCAACCAACGTGTTATTGAAGCTTACTTAGGAGGTGAAGGGTAATGGCGATGTTAAAAGTGGACCACTTGTCTGTGCATTACGGTGTGATTCAAGCGGTTAAGGATGTTTCTTTTGAAGTCAATGAAGGCGAAGTCGTGACCCTTATAGGTGCTAATGGAGCTGGTAAAACCTCTATTCTCCGTACGATTTCAGGTTTGGTGCGTCCAAGTGCTGGCGAAATCAGCTTTTTAGGAAAAGAGATTCAGAAAGAGCCAGCTCGTAAAATTGTGGCTTCTGGTTTGTCGCAAGTTCCTGAAGGCCGACACGTTTTTCCAGGAATGACGGTTTTAGAAAACCTTGAACTGGGTGCCTTTTTACGCCGTGACCGTGAAGAAAATCAAAAGAATTTGAAGAAAATTTTTGACCGTTTCCCACGTTTGGAAGAACGTAAATCACAAGACGCTGCAACCTTGTCAGGTGGTGAACAGCAAATGCTTGCTATGGGAAGAGCCTTGATGAGTCAACCCAAATTATTGCTTTTAGATGAACCATCAATGGGATTGGCGCCAATTTTCATTCAAGAAATCTTTGACATTATCCAAGATATCCAAAAACAAGGAACAACAGTCTTGTTGATTGAGCAAAATGCCAACAAAGCCTTAGCCATCGCTAACCGTGGTTACGTTTTGGAAACAGGTAAGATTGTCTTGTCAGGAACAGGTGAAGAATTATTGGCTTCTGAAGAAGTGCGTAAAGCTTATCTAGGAAGCTAGTGATAATTGCCAATAGTATCACTTGACTGCAACTAGCATGAACCATTTCCCTGATATCAAAAGAAAGCGTTATATGGTATAATAGTTGCGAAAAAAGGATTTGGAGAAATGATATGCCAGTAAAAGATTTTATGACGAAAAAAGTTGTCTATGTGTCGCCTGATACGACAGTAGCGCACGCGGCTGATATGATGCGCGAGCAAAAGTTACGCCGCTTGCCTGTTATTGAAAACGATAAACTTGTCGGTCTTGTCACTGAAAGAACCATGGCAGAAGCTAGCCCTTCTAAAGCAACGAGCTTGTCCATTTATGAAATGAATTACCTGCTCAATAAAACCAAGATTCGCGACGTGATGATTCGAGAAGTGGTGACGGTTTCCCCTTACGATAGGCTGGAAGATGCGATTTACCTCATGATGAAAAATCACGTTGGTATTTTGCCTGTTGTGGAAAACAATCGCGTACATGGTATTATCACCGATAAAGATGTTTTCAAAGCCTTTCTTGAAATTTCAGGATATGGCGAAGAAGGGGTGCGGGTCATTATCTCAGCAGATGATACTGTGGGCACTCTGGCTAAAATCACAGAAACCATTTCAGCAGATAATCTAAATATCAAACGCACGGTGGTTGCCACACGCAAGTCTGGTAAAGTTGCTATTGAAATTCAAATTGACGGAAAAGTGGATCCATCGCATTTAGAAAAAGCCTTGCTGGCCAAGGGTATTCAAGTGGATTCTATTGAATTGACAGAAGCCAAATCATTGGATTAACAAGGATTTAGCTAGGTTGTTACACAAGTCTATTTAGGTGCTGCCATATTCGGTAGTGCCTTTTTGCTATATTTTTGATAGAATAGAAGTAATAAGTTTGGAAGGAATTTTCATGAAAAACGGAGTAATCATCTCTTTTGAGGGACCTGACGGAGCTGGTAAAACCAGCGTTTTAGAACGCATCATTCCACTATTGCAAGCGCAAGGGCTTAGTGTCTTGGCGACACGAGAGCCAGGTGGTGTGGCGATTGCAGAGCGGATTCGAGAGGTGATTTTAGACGTCCATCACGTTAATATGGACTATAAGACGGAATTGCTTTTGTATATGGCAGCACGTCGTCAACACTATGTGGAAAAAGTCTTGCCAGCCTTGGAAAATGGGAAGATTGTACTGATTGACCGCTTTATTGATAGCTCGATTGCTTATCAGGGCGCAGGGCGTGGTTTGGATGAGGCGACCATTACACAACTCAATGATTTTGCAACAGACGGTCGTAAACCTGATATTACCATTTATTTGGATATCGAATCAGAACTTGGCTTGCAACGCATTGCTCAAAATGCTGAACGTGAGGTCAATCGTCTGGATTTGGAAAAATTAGATATGCACCAACGCGTGCGTCAAGGCTATTTGCGTTTGGCAGAACAGGAAAAAGACCGTATTGTGACCATCGATGCCTCACGTGACTTGGACAGCGTCGTTGAAGAGGTGTATCAGGTGATTTTACAACACTTAGCGTAGGTAGTAGGAAAATGAAAATGGATTTGGAAAGCTTGCAGCCTCATCTTTTTGAGGAATTCAATCACATCTTAAGGTCAGATAGGATGAGCCATGCCTATCTTTTTTCTGGAGATTTTGCGAGCTTGGACTTTGCCCTTTACTTAGCTAAAAGCCGTTTTTGTGAGCATTTTCAAGATGGCTTGCCTTGTGGCAAGTGCCGTGAATGTGTTCTCATCGCTGAGAATGAATTTTCAGATGTGAAACAAATCAAGCCAACAGGTCAAGTTATTAAAACAGATACGATTCGTGACTTGTTGCGGGACTTTTCACGCTCAGGTTTTGAGAGCCAATCGCAAGTTTTTATCATTCAGGATTGTGACAAGATGCATCCAAACGCCGCTAATAGCCTGTTAAAATTCATTGAAGAGCCGCAAAGTTCGTCTTATATGATTTTGCTGACGAGTGATGAAAGCAAGGTCTTGCCAACCATCAAGAGCCGTACCCAAGTCATTCGTTTTCCAAAAAACGAGGCGCTATTACGCAAACAGGCTGAAGAAGCTGGTGTTTTAAAGACACAGGCAGAGATTTTGGTTGCCTTGGCTAAGACGCCCCAACACCTTGAAAAATTGATACAGGATAAAAAGGTTGAGGAGTTGTTGCAAGCGAGCGAGCGTTTTGTCGCTACCTTGTTTAAAGACACGGATACGGCTTATTTGGAAGTCAATGAGTTGGTGAAGTTGGCTCCTGAAAAAAGCGAGCAAGAGTTGGCTTTTCAGTTGTTGACTTTGTATTTATCCAAACACCTCGAGCGCAAACAAACTTTGGTTTATTTGGAAAAGGCTTATCAAGCTCAGCAAATGTGGAAAAGTAATGTGAGTTTTCAAAACGTATTAGAATATATGGTGGTTTCATGACAGAAGTATTGCGTATCAAATATAAAGAAACAGGTGGCATTGCCTATGTCTTGCCTAATCGCTGCTACAAACTTGGCGAGCTGGTGGTTGTCAAAAACAAAAAAGGCAATCGCTTAGCAGAAGTGGTCTGCGAAAATCAGGACATTGACGACACAAAATTACCAGCTGAAATGGATGTGATTTCGCGAGCAGCTGATGCCAAGGATATCAAGCATTATCAAGACAATAAAGCCTTTGCCAAAGACTCTTTTGAGGCTGTTAATCACTTGGTTGCTCTCAATCAATTGCAGATGAAGGTCATTGATATCGTCTTTCCTTTGGAGCGCGATTACGTGCTTATCACTTTTTCGGCGGAAGAACGGGTTGATTTTCGAAAATTGCTGCGTGATTTGGCTAGTCATTTCAAGACAAGGATTGAATTAAGACAGATTAACAATCGGGAGGAAACCAAGGTTTACGGCGGTTTGGGCCCTTGTGGTCGTACGCTTTGTTGCTCAACTTTTCTGGGTGAATTTCCACCTGTTTCCATCAAAATGGTTAAAAATCAAGGCATGTCACTGAGCACAGGTAAGACAACTGGTCGCTGTGGTCGCCTCATGTGTTGCTTGAGTTTTGAGGATGATTTTTACAGAGAAGCCAAGGAAAAATTCCCTGATGTGGGAAGTGACATCGAAACGGCAGAAGGTGTGGGAAGTGTGGCCAGCATTGACGTCTTTTCAGATACCATTAAAGTGAAATTTCCTGAAAAACACGCCCTATTAACATATACTTTAGATGAGGTCAAACGATATGGATAAGAAAAAATTATTTGATGCTTTTGACGGTTTTTCGCAAAATTTGATGATTACATTGGCTGAAATTGATGCCATGAAAAAACAAGTCCAATCGCTTTTGGAAGAAAACACCGCATTGCGTCTTGAAAATGATAAATTAAGAACGCGCCTTGCCCAATTGGAAGAAAATGCTTCGGCTAAGACCTCTAAACAAGGAAAACGCTATATTGAAAGCATCTACCACGATGGCTTCCACATCTGCAACGATTACTACGGACAACGTCGTGAAAATGATGAGGAGTGCATGTTTTGTATGGAAGTGCTAGATAGAGAGTGAGGTTGTGATGCAGGTCCAAAAAAGTTATCATAACGCTTCTACGACAGGTGAATTGTATCTTGTCCCAACGCCTATCGGCAACTTTCAAGACATGACTTTTAGAGCGGTTGAGGTTTTGCAGACGGTGGATTTTGTCTGTGCAGAAGACACTCGAAACACAGGAATTTTGCTGAAACACTTTGATATACCGGTAAAACAGATTAGTTTTCACGAGCACAATGCCTATGACAAAATTCCTGAGTTGATTGCCCTGTTAAAAGACGGCAAACGTTTGGCACAGGTATCTGATGCAGGGATGCCGTCCATTTCTGACCCAGGTCATGATTTGGTCAAGGCAGCTATCGAAGAAGGCATTCCTGTCATTTCTTTGCCAGGGGCATCGGCTGGTATTACCGCATTGATTGCCAGTGGTTTGGCGCCTCAACCCCATGTGTTCTACGGTTTTCTTCCCAGAAAAGCTGGGCAGCAAAAAGAATTTTTTGAGAGCAAGAAAGCCTATCCTGAAACGCAAATTTTCTATGAATCACCTTATCGCGTGTTGGATACGCTTAGCAATATGCAGGACATTTATGGCGACCGCCCCATCGTTCTTGTCCGTGAATTAACCAAAATTTACGAAGAATACCAACGAGGAACGATTTCAGAAATCATGGAGCATATCACCCAAGTGCCTTTGAAGGGGGAGTGTCTTTTGATTGTATCGGGGCAAGATGAAACAGCTATTCCCCAAGAAAGTGTGGCTCTGAGCGACATTCCAGACTTGGTCAATGACTTGATTGCCTCAGGAGAAAAAACAAACCAAGCCATCAAAAAAGTTGCTAAAACCTATGGTTTAAAACGCCAAGAGGTTTACAACGCTTATCACAATATTGATTAAATATCCAAAAGAGTCGAGTTGCTAGCACGACTCTTTTTGTGTTATAAAATATGACATAATCTAACGACAAACATTTCGGGTAAAAGCTTACATCAGATGTATTTGGGGAAAAGTGGAAGAAAAAGCGGTTTTGTTTGAGAAAAGATAGTTGTTTGTCTTAAAAACAAGTAACATTCTAGGTTATAAATGCAGAAAATTTAGAAAATTTTTGTAAAAAGTATTGCTTTTAGGGAAACTTAGTGTTATATTATCTAACATAACAACTCAAGTCATTGAGGTTGACATCTTTAGGAAGTGGCTTTTTATCCAAAAGTCGTGGTAAAGAGAGTAAAGGAGATAGGATATGAATTCAGGAAGTATAGCGTTTATCATTATTTGCGCGAGTTTGGTTTTTCTTATGACACCGGGTCTGGCTTTCTTCTATGGTGGCTTAGGGAGGCGTAAGAATGTCATCAACACGATGATGATGTGTGTCTTGCCGATTGCTCTGGCGTCAGTGATGTGGATTGTTTGTGGGTATTCTCTTTCTTTTGGTGGAAAAGGGGATATCATCGGAAATCTGTCCCATGTCTTTCTAAATGGTGTCAGTGAAACAACAAGCACACGTGGTCTAGAAATTCCAGATGCCTTATTTGCAGCATTTCAAATGATGTTTCCGATTATTACGGTTGCCATTTTAACAGGGGCAGCTGCAGGGCGTATGCGTTTTAGTGCTTTGATTATCTTTATTGTTTTTTGGCTCTTATTGGTCTATTTCCCATTTGCTCATATGGTTTGGGATGAAGGGCTTCTTGCTAAATGGGGAACCATTGACTTTGCTGGTGGCGATGTGGTTCATATCACGTCAGGGGTGTCAGGTTTGGTTCTAGCCTTGATGCTTGGTAAACGTCGTGACTATCATCGTTTGGAATACCGTCCTCACAACGTACCATTTGTCTTTTTAGGAGCTGGTATCCTTTGGTTTGGTTGGTTTGGTTTTAACGCTGGGTCAGCTCTTGCAGCAGATGGACTTGCGGTTCATGCTTTTATCACAACACATATCGCAGCAGCATCAGCCCTATTATCATGGATGATTGTTGAAAAAATCATGGCGGGTCGTTTCTCACTTGTAGGCGCGTCAACAGGTTTGGTAGCAGGGCTTGTTGCGATCACACCAGGGGCAGGTTTTGTATCAACTTGGAGTTCTCTTATCATTGGTCTTTGTGTGAGTCCTATTTGTTACTTTGCTATTTCTGTTTTGAAACCAAAATTAGCTTATGATGATGCCTTGGATGCCTTTGGTTGTCACGGTATCGGTGGTATCTTTGGTGGTCTAGCAACAGCTATTTTCACAACGCCAGAATTGGCTCTTGATTCGCATAATGTTGGTTTGATTTATGGCAATGCTCACTTGCTTTTGGTCACAGTAGCTGCTATTATCTTTACAATTGTTTGGTCAGCGGTAGCAAGTTTTGTGATTATCAAAGTCATTTCGCTCTTTATGGATATCCGTGTGGAAGAACGTTTGGAAGCAATTGGTCTTGATGATGCTGAGCATAAAGAAACAGCCTACCCAACCTTCATGGGATTGGATTCTTAATAAAAGCGAGGAAGTGACATTATGAAAAAAGTAGAAGCCATTATTCGAGCAGACCGCTTGGAAGATTTAAAGGATGCCCTGTCTAAGAAGAATCTGACCAATGGCATGACTGTCAGTCAGGTTTTGGGCCACGGCAAGCAACGTGGATTTGCGGAATATGTTCGTGGTCAAAAAATTGTGCCAACCTTATTGGCAAAAGTTAAGGTGGAAATCGTGGTTTGCGATGCTTTGGTGGATGATGTGGTGAGTAGTATCTGCCAGACTGTTCGGACAGGCGATGTCGGCGATGGGAAGATTTTTATCATTCCAGTTGATGAGGTGATTCGCATTCGGACAGGCGAAAAGGGCAGAGATGCTCTCTAATCAAAAAAACGAGGACGGCTAAGTCCTCATTTTTGGCTTTTAGGCCATGATTTTAGTACCGTGGGCGGCTTGGGCACCCGTTTGTTTAATCAAATCTTGGTAGTTTTCTGCTGTCACGCCACCGCCAATCATGATTTCAATGCGACCGTCAGCATATTCAACCAAGTCTTTCAAGTGGGTGATGTTTTCAGTAATTGGGTTATTTTGAGCAGACCCATGTGTCAAAATACGCGTGAAGCCTAAGTCCACCAATTGGTCAATGGCTTCTGTTTGTTGATCAAGTGGGATATGGTCAAAAGCCATGTGGAAAACTAGCGGCAAGCCCTGTGTTGCTGGCAAGAGTTGTTCAATAGCGTCTTGGTCAATGAGGTTGTCCTCGGTTAACAATCCCAAAACCAAGCTATCACTTTCTAATTCCACCGCGCGTAAAATATCATCTTCCATGATGCGCAATTCACTATCATTATAGACAAAATTCCCTCCACGCGGACGAATCATAGTGGCTAGGGCAATGCTTTTTTCATGGAGATAGCGCGCTGCTTCCTTGATAACCCCATAAGAGGGAGTCGTACCGCCAACGGCTAAGTTATCGCACAATTCAACGCGTTTAATCGTATCATCGAGCTGGTTAAGGCGTGTGGTATTTTCTGCACAAAATTCTTTAATAATCATGAAAACTCCTTTTCTAGTCCTTTGTTATCATTATAACATGATTATTTATAAATCATTTGAGTAAAAATCTTAAAAATCTTTACAAAATTCAGAATATTATGCTATAATTTATAACAATTATAACGGAGGTATTTTTATGACAATTTACAATTTCTCTGCAGGTCCTGCAGTGTTGCCAAAACCCGTGCTTGAACAAGCACAGCGTGAAATGCTTGACTACCAAGGTAGCGGCATGAGTGTTTTAGAAATGTCCCACCGTTCCAAAGAGTTTGACCACATTATTAAAGAAGCAGAACGCTTGTTGCGTGAATTGATGGCGATTCCTGATAATTATAAGGTACTGTTTCTTCAAGGTGGTGCATCAACGCAATTTACAATGCTGCCTTTGAATCTAGCAAAGGGGCGTAAAGCGTACTATCTCGTTGGAGGATCATGGGGGAAAAAAGCTTATGCAGAAGCTGTAAAATTGTCCAAAACCATTCCTTTTGAGCCTGTTTTGTTGGCATCGTCTGAGGATACGGTGTATGACCATATTCCAACATTTGACCCTAAAACCATTGATCCAGAAGCCGCTTATGTGCATATCACAACCAACAATACCATTGAGGGAACAGCCATTTATGACCTTCCTGATACCAATGGTGTGCCGATTGTCGCTGATATGTCGTCTAATATTTTAGCTGCGCGCTACAATGTGGAAGATTTTGCGGTTATTTATGCAGGCGCTCAAAAGAACATTGGTCCTGCAGGTGTGACTATGGTTATTATCCGCGAAGATTTCCTAAACGACGAGCCAACTTTGTCATCAATGCTGGATTATCGCATCCAAGCAGAGGCAGGTTCGCTCTACAATACCCCACCAGCTTATAGCATTTACATTTCAAAATTGGTTTTTGAGTGGGTCAAGGCCTTTGGTGGTGTGGATAAAATGGAAGAAGCCAATCGTGAAAAATCAGGACTTTTGTACGATTTCATTGACCAGTCTGATTTTTACACCAATCCTGTTAAAAATCCAGCCCAACGTTCTGTTGCCAATGTTCCTTTTGTGACACCAAGTAAAGAATTGGATGCGCAGTTTGTGGCAGAAGCGACAGCGCTTGGCTTTAAAAACATCAAAGGGCACCGCTCAGTTGGAGGCATGCGTGCAAGTCTTTACAACGCATTCCCACGTCAAGGTGTGGTGGATTTGATTGCCTTTATGAAGCAATTTGAAGCTGAAAATAAATCTAACTAATGCCCTTTTTACAGCAGAAATGTTATACAATAGGTGTATATCAATAAAAAAGAGGTAATAAAATGGAGATTAGACAAGCTTTTCCCAATGAAGTGACACCAATCATGCGAGTAATTGAGGATGCTAGAAAGCAATTAGCTGCAAGTGGTAGCAACCAGTGGCAAGGGACTTACCCTGATGAAAATACCATTTATGATGATATTTTAGCTGGTCAAGCTTATGTAGGCTTATTGGATGGGGAAATTGTTGCCCATGCTGCGGTGGTGATTGGGGTTGAACCTGCTTATGAAAAGATTTACGATGGTCATTGGCAGCACAACAATCACCAATACGTCACCTTTCACCGTGTGGCGGTCTTATCGCGCGTGACAGGGCAAAAAGTCGCTCAAACCTTTCTTCAAGGCTTGATTGAAGGGACAAAAGGGCATGATTTTCGTTGCGATACCCACGAGAAAAACCTTGCTATGCAGCATATTTTGACCAAACTCGGTTACGTTTATTGTGGAAAAGTCCCTGTTGATGGGGAACGTCTAGCTTATCAAAAAATCAAAACTAAGGCTGAGAATGCCTTTTATCAAGAAGTTGATGAGGCGGACCACCATAGTTTGTAACAAATAAGAGAAAAGGGAGGCTGCCTGCAGCCTTGGAGTGAAGTCTATGGTCTATAGTGTTAAAACGTTTAATAATATCAATCAAGTGGGTCTAAAGGAATTAGGCAATCATTTTCAGGTAGATGGTGATTTGGCAGATAATCCTGATGCTTATATTTTGCGGAGCCAAAATCTGCACGGGACAACATTTCCAGATAATCTCAAAGCTATTGCGCGTGCGGGTGCTGGTACGAATAATATTCCGATTGACGAGGCAACGGCAGCAGGGATTGTGGTTTTTAACACCCCAGGTGCCAATGCCAATGCCGTCAAAGAAGCTGTTTTAGCATCTCTTTTGATGTCTGCGCGTGATTACATTGCTGCAAATAAATGGGTCAATACCTTGTCAGGTGATGACGTTCCCAAACAAGTTGAAGTAGGCAAAAAACAATTTGCAGGTAGTGAAATTTTAGGTAAAACCCTTGGTGTCATTGGACTTGGTGCCATTGGTGGTCGCATTGCCAACTACGCTCAACGTCTAGGTATGAATGTCATGGGCTATGACCCTTATGTGTCTATTGAAACGGCTTGGAATATTTCACACCATGTCAAACGCGTGGACGATGTGAAAGAGATTTTTGCCAATGCGGATTACATCACTGTTCATGTGCCTTTGACTGATGAAACCCGTCACACTTTTAATAGCGAAGCCTTTGCCTTGATGCCAAAGGGAACTGTGATTATCAACTTTGCCCGTGGTGAATTGGTGGATAATGCTGCACTTTTTGATGCGATTGAAACTGGCGTTGTTAAACGCTATATCACTGATTTTGGGACAGAAGAGCTTTTAAATAAAAATAAAATCACGGTTTTCCCACACGTTGGTGGTTCAACGGCAGAAGCTGAGTTGAATTGTGCGATTATGGCTGGTAAAACAATTCGTCAATTTATGGAAACAGGTGAAATCACCAATTCTGTGAATTTCCCAAATGTGCATCAGGCTTTGACGGCGCCTTATCGCATTACCTTGATTAACAAAAATGTGCCAAATATCGTGGCGAGAATTTCAACTGCTGTGTCTAACCTAGGCATTAACATTGACAATATCATTAACCGTTCAAAAGGCGAGTACGCATATACTTTGCTTGATTTGGATGAAACAGACAAAGCGAAAATTGATGATTTGGTAGCAACCTTTGAAGCCAGCGACAACATCGTTCGTGTGCGCTTAATTACCAAAAAATAAAGCCAGTTCCCTATTACCTCGCGTGGGTGATAGGGGCTTTTGTTTTTCCTTCCCACCGCTTTTTGCTATAATGAAATTAGTTAAACCTCTAGCATTTGGAAAGGCACTGACGATGTTGATGCGAAGCTATTACCCTTCTCCCTTGGGAACTATCAGTTTGTTGGCAGATGAGCGTGGCTTGCTGGGATGCTACTTTGTCGGGCAAAAGTATTTTGAAAATGGCTACCGCGACCAAGCGATTGTGGAGGGTGATTCTATCTTTTTAGCAGATGCAACAGCGTGGTTAGATGCTTATTTTGCTGGTGAAAATCCTAAAGCTGAGGACGTGGTTTTAGCTCCCCAAGGAACGGCTTTTCAACAAAGCGCGTGGCAGGTTTTGAGGGAGATTCCTTATGGAAAAACGATGACTTATGGGGAAATTGCCCAAAAAATCCAGTGTGCATCTGCCCAAGCAGTCGGTGGTGCTGTCGGAAAAAATCCTTTGTCTGTCTTTGTTCCTTGTCATCGGGTTTTAGGAAGTCAAGGGCAGTTAACGGGATATGCTGGAGGACTAGAGCGGAAACGTTGGCTTCTATCCCATGAAGGGGTCACGTTTTAGAAAAGAGGACATGATGTTAACATTTTATGAATACCCAAAATGCAGTACTTGCCGTCGTGCTAAAGCAGAATTACAGAAATTAGGAGTGGATTTTAAGGCAGTTGATTTGACGGTGGATACACCCACAGCAGAGCAACTAAAGAAATGGATGCAAGAGTCCGATTACACGATAAAGAACTTTTTCAACACCAGCGGTCAGGCTTACCGCGCTTTGGGCTTGAAAGATAAGGTTGATAGTCTTTCCATTGATGAGGCGGCTGAGTTGCTGACTTCAGACGGCATGTTGATTAAGCGTCCCGTACTAGTCAAGGACAATCGTGTCTTGCAACTGGGTCACCGTAAGTCTTACCGTGATTTATTTGAATAAGTAAAATACCTCGGAGAACAGCATCTCTGAGGTATTTTTTATGCTTACAAATCAATTTCCAAAAGAATTGGGGTGTGGTCTTGGCGAGCGCCTGAGTCAATCATTTCAGATTTGACGATTTTATCGGCAATGCGATTTGATGTGAGCCAATAGTCAATCCGCCAGCCAGTATTGTTGATTTTGCTGGTTTTGCTGCGTTGTGCCCACCAGCTATAGACATTTGGAATGTCGCCATGAATATAACGGAAAGTGTCGGTAAAGCCCTTAGCCAACAAATGAGTAAAACCTGAACGTTCTTCATCTGTGAAACCAGGTGAACGACGGTTGGCACTTGGGTGAGCTAAGTCAATTTCCTTGTGGGCAACATTGTAATCGCCAGTTGCCAAAACAGGTTTCTTTTGGTCCAATGATGCCAAGTAATCTGCGTATTTTTCATCCCAAATTTGGCGATCAGCTAAGCGTCTTAACCCATCCCCAGCATTTGGCGTATAAACTTGGGTAACATAGTAGTGCTCAAATTCAAGGGTGATGATACGTCCTTCACAATCCATGGTGTCAGGGGCATCAATTTCAGGGTAAGAAATACTTGGGTTTAAGCCCTTTTTGTAAAGAAACATGGTACCAGCGTAGCCTTTTCTAGCAGGTTCAACAGACGAACGCCAAGCGATTTCATAATCTGGGAAATAGTCTTGTAAGATTTGCAGGTGTTTTTTCGTTGGGCCTTTGGCAGACAATTTGGTTTCTTGGATAGCGATGATGTCAGCTTCTTCCGCGACTAAGGTATCAATAACCGCGCGTGACAAAACGGCGCGTGCAGAATCGCTGGTCAAGGCAGCGTTAAGCGAGTCGATATTCCATGAGATTAATTTCATAAGGTAAAACAGGTCTTCTTTCTATACTTTGCTACCTGCTATTCTACCAAAAAATCCCCCATCCAGCGATAAATTTGATTATTCTGATTGATTTACGCTATAAGGGGTCACAGAAATGTGGTATAATGAGGTGTTATCAATAAAGGAGTTTCATTAGCTTCGATTTGAAAGGAAAGAAAATGACGAGTAAACAACCTTTTTACATTACGACACCGATTTACTACCCATCAGGTAAGCTTCACATTGGTTCAGCTTACACGACAATTGCTTGTGACGTTTTAGCCCGTTACAAACGCATGATGAACCACGAAGTCTTTTATTTAACAGGACTTGACGAACACGGTCAAAAAATTCAACAAAAAGCAGAAGAAGCAGGTATCACGCCACAAGCTTACGTTGACGGCATGGCTGCTGACGTTAAAAAATTGTGGGAAATGCTTGATATTTCTTATGCCAAATTTATCCGCACAACAGATGACTACCATGAAAAAGTGGTGGCTGATGTGTTTGAAAAATTGTTGGCACAAGATGACATTTATTTGGGCGAATATTCAGGTTGGTATTCAGTTTCAGATGAAGAATTTTTCACAGAAAGCCAATTAGAAGAAGTTTTCCGTAACGAAAAAGGGGAAGTCATTGGTGGTATTGCCCCTTCTGGTCATGAAGTTGAGTGGGTTTCTGAGGAGTCATACTTCCTTCGCTTAGGCAAATACGCTGACCGCTTGGTTGACTTTTTCCATGCTCACCCTGATTTTATTCAGCCTAAAGGTCGTATGAACGAAATCATCAAAAACTTCATTGAACCTGGTCTTGAAGATTTGGCTGTGAGCCGTACGTCATTTACATGGGGTGTCAAAGTGCCATCTAATCCAAAACACGTGGTATATGTGTGGATTGATGCTCTATTGAACTATGTAACTGCTCTTGGTTACGACCAAGAAGACCATGCCAACTTTGACAAATTCTGGAACCAGGGTACTGTTTTCCACATGGTTGGTAAAGATATCTTGCGTTTCCACTCTATTTACTGGCCAATTATGTTGATGATGTTGGACATGAAATTGCCAGAACGCTTGATTGCTCACGGTTGGTTTGTCATGAAAGACGGTAAAATGTCTAAATCAAAAGGTAACGTGGTTTACCCTGAAATGCTGGTAGAACGTTACGGTTTAGACCCACTTCGTTATTACCTCATGCGTTCTCTTCCAGTCGGTTCAGATGGAACCTTCACGCCTGAAGATTACGTTGGACGTATCAATTATGAGTTGGCAAATGACCTTGGAAACTTGCTCAACCGTACCGTTGCCATGATTAACAAATATTTTGACGGTAAGGTTCCAACTTATGTGGAAAATGTGACAGCCTTTGATGCGGATTTGGCGGCTGTCGTGGCAGAAAATATCGCAGAATACCACAAACAAATGAACGCAGTTGATTACCCACGTGCTTTGGAAGCTGTTTGGAACATCATCTCACGTACTAATAAATACATTGACGAAACAGCGCCTTGGGTTCTTGCTAAAGACGAGGCTAAACGCGATGAATTGGCAGCTGTAATGGCACATTTGGCGGCTAGTCTGCGCGTGGTGGCTCACTTGATCCAACCATTTATGATGAGCACCTCAGATGCTATCATGGAACAACTTGGTCTTGGCAATGATTTTGACCTTGAAAACTTGACCTTGGCTGGTTTCCCAGAAGGTATCACAGTAGTTGCTAAAGGAACACCAATCTTCCCACGTCTTGATATGGAAGAAGAAATTGACTACATCAAAGCCAACATGGGAGCTGGTGCAGTTGTTGCCGAAGAAAAAGAATGGGACCCAGCAGACGTTGAACTTAACAATGAGAAAAAAGCCATTAAATTTGATGATTTTGACAAGGTTGAAATCCGTGTCGCTGAAGTCAAAGAAGTGTCTAAAGTTGAAGGCTCTGAAAAACTCTTGAAATTCCGCTTGGATGCCGGTGATGGTGAAGACCGTCAAATCCTTTCAGGTATCGCGAAATACTATCCAAACGAACAAGAATTAGTGGGAAAAAAATTACAAATCGTAGCTAATTTGAAACCACGGAAAATGATGGGCTTGCTCAGTCAAGGAATGATTTTATCAGCTGAACACGATGGCCATTTAACTGTTTTAACAGTGAATCCAAGTGTTCCAAACGGCAGCCAAATTGGCTAAGAGAGCAGAATATTCAGCCTCAAATCAGAGGCTGAGTATTTGTTTGTTGAGGAATGAAACTCCTTTCAAGAAATGACAGTTTATTTTCATTTAAGTTTCCTTTGCTAGATTTTAAGGGACTTTTAACTGAAAAAACGAATAGAATTGAGAAAAACAGATGAGTTTAACGATTTTATCCAGAGCGGATTACGAACAAGTGAGTGCCTCTTTTAAAGAACGCTCGTTTATGCAGTCTGTCGAAATGGCAGATTTACTTGAAAAACGTGGGTTTGAGGTGACTTTTCTAGGTTTGGAGGCAGACGGAGCTATCCAGGTGGCTGGCATTTTGTATAGCAAGGCGATGACAGGTGGGCTTCACATGGAAATCAATTCAGGTCCAGCTTCTAAGGACCCAGCCTATCTTTCAGACTTTTATCGGGAATTACAAGCCTACGCCAAGGAAAATGGCGCCTTGGAGCTGATTGTCAAACCTTATGACATTTATCAAAGTTTTGATACCCATGGCAATCCCAACGACGATGAAAGACCAGAATTGATTACAGATTTGACAGACCTTGGCTATCACTATGATGGTTTGCAGACGGGCTACCCTGATGGTGAACCAGATTGGCATTATGTCAAGGATTTGACAGGCTTGACACCTGAAACGCTACGCAACTCCTTCAGTAAAAAAGGACGCCCTTTGGTTAATAAGACCAATTCTTTCGGTATCAAGGTGCGTCGCCTCAAACGTGATGAATTGTCTATTTTTAAAGAAATCACAGCTTCCACATCAGCAAGACGCGATTATCAAGACAAGCCTTTAGATTATTATGAGGACTTTTATGATAGTTTTGGGGATAATTGTGAATTTATGATTGCGACTTTGAATTTTAAAGATTATCTAAACAACCTTCAAGAAGGTTATGATGATATTGCGGCTCAGTTAGCGGTTTTAAATCAAAAAATTGCTGACGGGGTCAACTCAGCTAAGGTTAACAAACAAAAAGCGCAGTTGGATAAGCAAATTGCCACTTTTGACATTCGTATCAAGGAAGCTAAGGACTTGATTGCTCAGCACGGTTCAGAAGATGTGGTCTTGGCAGGTAGTCTCTTTATCTACACACCACAAGAAGCGGTTTACCTTTTCAGCGGTTCTTACACCGAATTTAACAAATTCTACGCACCAGTAGTACTGCAAGAGCACGTCATGACAGAAGCTATTAAACGTGGCATTACCTTTTATAACTTCCTTGGTATTCAAGGTGTTTTCGACGGTAGCGATGGTGTCCTTCGTTTCAAACAAAATTTCAATGGTTACATTGTCCGTAAAATGGGGACTTTCCGTTATTACCCACGCCCTAGATTGCATAAAGCCATTACAGCAGTGAAAAAGTTGTTAGGAAGAGCCTAACCATTCGTCAAAACGAGCTTACGGGCTCGTTTTTTGATATACTAGATATAGTAACAACAAGGAGAGAAAAATGACTTTTGAAGAGATTTTACCAGGATTAAAAGCGAAGAAAAAATACGTGCGTACAGGCTGGGGCGGTGCCGAAAACTACGTGCAATTGTTTGACAGCATTGAGCAAAACGGTGTGGCTTTGCCAGTGACCCCTTATTTCCTCATCAACGTTTCTGGTGAGGGCGAGGGCTTTTCTACGTGGTCACCGACCCCTTGTGACGTTTTAGCGACCGATTGGGTGGAAGTCCATGACTAAGGTGCTTATCACAGGCGTCAGTTCTGGCATTGGACTGGCACAAGCTCGTCTTTTTTTGAAAAATGGCTGCGCAGTTTATGGGGTTGACAAATCAGAAGCCCCTGATATTCAAGAAGAGAATTTTCATTTTTTGCAGTTGGATATCACAGGGAATTTAGCTGCGCTTTTTGATGTTGTGCCTGATGTGGATATCCTATGCAATACGGCAGGTATTCTCGATGCTTACAAGCCCTTGCTGGCTATATCAGATGACGAAATAGCAGATGTTTTTCAGACCAATTTCTTTGCAACCGTTGCTATTACTCGCCATTATTTAGCCAAGATGGTGGAACGACAAGCGGGCATCATTATCAATATGTGTTCGATTGCGTCTTTTATGGCAGGTGGGGGCGGAGCAGCCTATACAGCGAGCAAACACGCACTTGCAGGTTTCACCCGCCAGCTTGCCCTTGATTATGCCAAAGACAAGGTTCAGGTTTTTGGTATTGCACCAGGTGCGGTTAAGACAGCCATGACAGCTAGTGATTTTGAACCAGGCGGGTTGGCTGATTGGGTAGCTCAAGAAACCCCAATTGGACGTTGGAGTAGCCCTGACGAAATAGCAGAATTAACAGGCTTTTTAGCCTCAGGCAAAGCCAGCTCTATGCAGGGCGAAATTGTTAAAATTGACGGTGGCTGGAGTTTGAAGTAGGAGAAAACTATGAATGCACAAGAACTTTGGAACAAGTATAAGAAAATGAATCCTTCAATCGGAGATGACATTGACGCTTGGCAATTTGGTACGGAAGCTGATGCGTTGGCACAGTTGGTCCTTGAGGAAACCAAAACGGCGACAGCATCGGCCTATGATTTGTACCACATTGACAATGTCCCCTTGCCTGAAGTTGGGTCTTATGATGTGATTTTAGATAGCAAAGACCGAGCAGTTTGCATTATTCAGATTAAAAAAGTCTCTGTTGTACCTTTTAAAGAAGTCTCGGAGAAGCATGCTTTCAAAGAAGGTGAGGGTGATAAATCGCTTGCTTACTGGCGAGATGTTCACGAAGCATTTTTCAAACCCTATTTTAAAGAATGTGGGTTGACATTCACACCAGAAAGCTTAATCGTTTTAGAAGAATTTGAAGTGGTTTATCCCACAGTTTAGTAAGATACGATAGGAGGAAATTCATGAAATTAGCCATTTTAGGAACAGGAAAAATCGTTGACGAGGTCTTGCCTGTTTTAAAAGAAATCAACGGCATTGCGATTGAAGCTATTTTGTCAACGCCACGCAGTTTAGAAAAAGCGCACCAATTGGCGAAGCTTTACGACATCACTCAGGCGACTAGCGACTATGATAGCCTTTTGGCAAATCCAAACGTTGATACGGTTTATGTTGCCCTGCCGAATCACCTTCATTATGCCTATGCCAAGAAGGCTTTGCTGGCGGGCAAACACGTGATTTGTGAGAAGCCTTTTACAATGACCTTAGACGAATTTGAAGACTTGACTCAGATTGCCGAGCAGCAGCAACGCATTTTGCTAGAAGCCATTACCAATCAATATTTGGGTAATTTCACCTCTATCAAGGCCAATCTTGCCAAGTTAGGTGAGATTAAGATTGTTACCTGTAATTATTCCCAATATTCGTCGCGTTATGATGCTTTCAAGCGCGGGGAAATTGCGCCAGCCTTTGACCCACAAAAAGGTGGCGGTGCCCTCCGTGATTTAAATATTTATAATATTCATTTGGTGGTAGGCTTGTTTGGGAAACCGCAACGGGTACAGTATCTGGCTAATATGGAGCGTGAGGTGGATACGTCTGGTATTTTGCTTATGGACTATGGCGATTTCAAAGCGGTTTGTATCGGTGCCAAGGATTGTGCGGCAGAACTGACTTCAACTATTCAGGGCAATAAAGGTTCTTTGGCCATTCTTGGTGCTACCAATACCTTGCCCGAAATAGCACTGGCACTCAATGAAGAAAGCAAGACGATTATCAACGAAAACACGCTCAATCACCGAATGCATGATGAATTTGTGGCCTTTCAAGCTATTATTGAGCAAGAAAATATGACAGCTACCAAGCTTGCCCTAGACCATAGCCGCTTGGTTATGGAAGTCTTGGAACAAGCTGTTCAAATTATGTGGCATCAGTAACTTAAAAATCACGTTCAGTTGTGTTAATTATGGTATAATGGAATAGATTGTGTGAGAAAGTACAAAGTATTCGCACGCTACTCTATATTTATAAGGAATATTAGTCATGTCAAATTATGCAATTATTTTAGCCGCTGGTAAAGGAACTCGCATGAAATCAGACTTGCCAAAAGTGCTTCATCAAGTATCCGGTCTGACCATGCTAGAACACGTTTTTCGTGCTGTATCAGCCTTAAATCCAAAAAAAAACGTGACGGTTATCGGGCACAAAGCCGATATGGTTCGTGACGTTTTAGCAGGTCAATCAGAATTTGTTCTTCAAACAGAGCAATTAGGAACAGGTCACGCTGTCATGATGGCAGAGGAAGAATTGGCTGGTCTTGAGGGGCAAACCCTTGTTATCGCTGGGGATACTCCTTTGATTACAGGTGACAGTTTGAAACAGTTGGTTGATTTTCATATCAGCCATAAAAATGTAGCGACTATTTTAACAGCTACTGCTGACAATCCTTTTGGTTACGGACGTATTATCCGCAACGAAAATGGCGAAGTGCTTAAAATCGTTGAACAAAAAGACGCTTCTGAATTTGAACGCCAAGTCAAAGAAATCAATACAGGAACTTATGTCTTTGATAACAAACGTTTATTTGAAGCCCTCAAAAACATTAACACCAACAATGCCCAAGGGGAATATTACTTGACGGATGTCATTTCTATTTTCCGTAATAGTGGTGAAAAAGTTGGGGCTTATGTGCTTCATGATTTTGATGAAAGTCTTGGGGTCAATGACCGCGTGGCACTAGCAACTGCCGAAGAGATTATGCGTCGCCGTATCAACCACAAACACATGGTGAATGGCGTAACCTTCCAAAATCCTGCTGCGACTTACATTGACGTTGATGTGGAAATCGCCCCTGATGTCACTATCGAAGCCAATGTCACTCTAAAAGGCCACACAACAATCGGTACAGGCTCAGTCTTGACTAATGGCACTTATCTTGTTGATGCAACTATTGGTGAGCAAGTCGTGATTACCAACTCAATGATTGAACAATCTGTTGTAAAAGACGGCGTAACCATTGGTCCATTTGCCCATGTTCGTCCTGATTCAACCCTTGAAAAGAATGTTCATATTGGTAACTTCGTCGAAGTTAAGTCATCACTTGTTGGTGAGGATACTAAAGCAGGGCATTTGACTTATATTGGCAATGCGACCGTAGGACACGACGTGAATTTTGGTGCAGGTACGATTATTGCCAACTATGATGGCCAGCACAAATTCAATACCACCATCGGTAACAACGCTTTTGTAGGAAGCAATTCGACCATCATTGCTCCTCTTACTATTGGTGACAATGCCTTGACAGCTGCGGGTTCTACCATTTCTATGGATATTGAAAAAGACGCCTTAGCTATCGGACGCGGACGCCAAGTCAACAAAGCTGGCTATGCCCTCAACAAACCTCACCACCCAAACAATAAAAAGAAATCGTAATAGCATGGAATCTGAGATGAGGGTCTCAGGTTCTTTATTTGCCTTGCGCTTTTAGATTTTTTTAGCATTTTTGCGTTATCATAGTAAGGATATTTTGACAATAATGGCATTTCTGGCAAATTTATAGTAGAATCAAACGTGAAAGGTATTTTAAAGGTAGAGCAGATGGATTTTGAGGAAAAAACAATTAAACGCACTGAGGTTTTTGATGGGCATATTTTTAAGGTTGTCGTGGATGACGTGGAATTGCCTAATCAATTAGGGCAAGCTAAACGGGAATTGATTTTTCACGGTGGGGCGGTGGCCGTTTTGCCAGTGACCAAGGACAATCGCATTGTCTTGGTTAAGCAGTACCGCAAGGCGATTGAAAAAGTGTCTTATGAAATTCCAGCAGGGAAATTGGAAGCTGGTGAAGCTCAGCATGAGCAAGAAGCTGCGGCGCGTGAATTGGAAGAAGAAACAGGCTACTCAGGACAATTAACAAAAATCTATGATTTTTACACTGCAACAGGCTTTTGCAATGAAAAAATCAGATTGTATCTTGGAACTGATTTGCAAAAAGTGCCGAATCCTCGTCCGCAAGATGACGATGAAGTCCTTGAAATCTTGGAGTTGACTTATGCAGAATGCATGGATTTGGTTGCTTCGGGAGCTATCGAGGATGCTAAAACGATTATCGCCCTACAATATTACGCGTTAACATTTGGAGGAAACTTGTAATGGGAAAACCACTTTTAACAGACGAGATAATCGAGCGTGCTAACCGTGGTGAACTTTTTTATGATGACATGATGACTGACGATGAAGAAACGAAAGTTATTCGGACAGATCGTTACGACAGCATTATACCGCCTGAAGAGTATGCTGACAGAGGCTTTTTAGAAAGATGGACCAACCGCAAGCAAAAGGATCAGTTCGTCTATAAAAGCCGTCGGATTGAAAATGTCAAGCGAAGCCGTTTTCAACGCAAATTAAACTTGGCGATATTGATTATCTTTCTTTTGCTAGTGGCGTTATTCTACGCTGTGTTTAAACTCTAAGAAAGCGAGAAAAGGAGGACAAGCCACTGCTTAAGCGGTGTGCGAAGATGTGATGAAAATTGGAATTATAGCAGCAATGGAGCAAGAATTACGACTTCTTGTAGACCATTTGGAAAATAAAGTCGAACACCATGTTTTAGGAAACACGTATTACGAAGGAAAACTGGGCCGTCATCAAGTTGTCTTGGTGCAATCAGGTGTCGGAAAAGTCATGTCAGCTATGTCGGTTGCCATTTTGGCGGACCATTTTGGAGTGGATGCCTTGATTAACACAGGGTCAGCTGGCGCTGTTGCAGAAGGTTTGCAAATTGGCGATGTTGTTGTGGCTGACACTTTAGCTTACCACGATGTTGATTTGACAGCCTTTGGCTATGACTACGGTCAAATGTCTATGCAACCTTTGTATTTTGAATCTGATAAAACATTCGTGGAAACGTTTGAGCAAGTCTTGAGTGAAGCAGACGTGCCAAGCCATATTGGTTTGATTGCGACAGGAGATTCTTTTATCGCTGGCCAAGATAAAATTGATGTCATCAAATCTGTTTTCCCACAGGTTTTAGCGGTTGAAATGGAAGGGGCTGCAATTGCCCAAGCCGCTCACAGTTTGAAAAAGCCATTTGTTGTTGTGCGTGCCATGTCTGACACCGCAGCCCACGATGCTAACATTACCTTTGATGAATTTATCATTGCAGCAGGTAAACAATCTGCTGAGATTTTGTTAGCCTTCTTAGAAAAATTAGCTTAAATAGCATCTAAACCTAAAAAAGAAGAAAGTACCGAGTGGTATTTTCTTCTTTTTTTGCTTTATTTGTCAGCTTGTTTTAGTCCGACTCCAGTTGGTTTTTTAGTTTCTGTTTCAACTTGTTCTTCAGCGTCTTTTGAATCGCCGTTGAAGCCCATGGCCTCTCCTAAACGAATACTGATGTCAGTATCATCGTACTCACCGTCAAACATTTTGGCACCTGAACCCATAGCATAGACAGGAACTTTGTCACCAGAGTGGTCAGTTGTTGTCCAAGCCAAGCCAGCTTTTTTGTCTAGCAAACGAGTAGCCGTGATAGCAATTGGAACGTAGCCACCGTAGCTTACATTTTGCTCATCTTCTGATTTTTTAGTTTCATCAAAGGCTGTTTTTAACTCGTTGTACTCTTCTTTAGAGCATTTAAGTCTGTTTTTAGCTAGTTCTTCCGCGTAAGCTTCGCTTTCAGCGTTTGTAACGTCTTCAGATGGCGCATCTGGATCCAAAACTAAGCCGAAGTAGTCTTCAATTTGTGGCGCAAATTCTTCGAAGGTCAAATCTGGATTTTTTTCCAAAGCTTCAGTAGTCAAATCGGCAAAGGCAACTTGTGACCCTTTTTGGTTAGTTAAAAGATCAAAATAAGTGCTATTTCCTGTTGAACCATTACCAATTGTGAAACCACCAGTTGCATGGTCAGCCGTTACAACGATCAAGGTTTCGTCAGGATGCTCGTTGTAGAAGTCAATCGCTGTTTGAATTGACTCTTCAAAACCAAGTACTTCGTGAATAGTTGTTAGACCGTCATTGGCGTGCTCAGCCCAGTCCACTTTTCCACCTTCAACCATCATGAAGAAACCTTCAGGATCATCTTCCATGACTTCAATTCCTTTAGCTACCATGTCGCTAAGGGTTTGGTCACCTTCTTCTTGGTCAATGGTATAAGGCATTGAACCGCTATCTTGTAAACGCTCAGATACTAGGTAAACTTTTTCAGAGTCAGCATTTATTTTCTCTGCTTTTTCTTTAGTATCAGCGATAGTGTAGCCATTTTCTTCCATGACTTCATAAAGGTCCTTTTGGTCCTCATCTTCACCAGTACGCTGTCCAAGTGAACCACCAGCAAAGTAGTCAAAACCTGATTCTGCCATTTGAAGTCCGATATCGTAGTAAGATTTACGAGACTCAACATTTGCGTAGAAAGCAGCAGGAGTTGCGTGGTTAAGCGTTACATTGGTTACAATTCCGACAGCTTTGCCAGCACGTTTGGCTTTTTCAGCCACAGAATCAGCAGATTTTTCCAAATCGCCTGTCAAACCGATGACTTTACTTTGGGTCTTAATTCCAGTTGCAAAAGCCGTAGCCGTAGCCGCTGAATCAGGAATGAATGAAGAACAGTCGTATTGTGTTTTCAGACCAACAACTGGCATTTCAGTAAAGTTCATACGATCTGGGTAAACTTCGCCTTTGTTTGTTTGTGTGTAGCCAAGATAATCTTCAGCAGCCGTTACAGGAGTTACCCCCATCCCGTCACCGATGAAAAGGAAAACATATTTAGCTTGGTTAGAATTGACTTTAGAATGGTCTTCCATTTTTGCACGGCTAGTATCGTACATTTGCACGTCTTTACCGTTAGCTGTTTCTTTTGCCAAGCTTGTGCTGTTTGCGGCTTCTGTATCTAATTTCAGCTTATTGCCTGATGATGTTGTTGAACTACAAGCAGCTAGCAAGGTGCTAGAAACCAGTAAGGTCACCCCTAAGCGTGCCAAATATTTTGAACTTTTTTTCATAAGAACCTCGTTAATAATTTTTAGACCTTGGTCTTGATTCTTATTCTAGCAAATGAATGTAAACTCCCTAACCGCCTTTTGTAAAACTTCCATAAATCCTTTTGCAGCAGGGTTTGATAAAATTTACAAAACAACAAAAAAACAGTAAAACGCTGATGTTTTGCTGTTAAAGAGATTCGATTTTTTCGAGGTAAATTTGTTCGGCGACGCGTTCTGGAATAATCAAGGTTTGTGAGTTGTGGATAAGTGTGTGGGTCTTGGCGTAGCTATCTTGTTTAACCAACTCCACAACATCATTGATGGCCAAGTGATGCTCTTGCAAATAGTTTAACAAATGCACCTCATCATGAACTCGGCAAATGCGATAAGTACCCAATTCTGAGATATGATTGAGTGGCTGACGGTGAATTTCTTGCAATAATTCTCCCTTTTGCGGAATGGTTCCACCGTGCGGGCAGAATTTTGGAAAACCTAGACTTTCTTCTAAACGGTCGATGAATGTAGTGGAAACTATGTGCTCCAAAACTTCGGCTTCTTGATGAATTTCATCAGGGCTATAATGCAACTCATTGGCTAGAAAGACTTCAATCAAGCGGTGTTTGCGGTACAATTCAGAAACCAAGAGCAAACCTTTTGGTGTCAAGTGATAGCCTACTTTTTGGTCTTTGGCAATGAGGGCTTCGTTGCTCATTTTTTTGACCATTTCAGAAACGGCTGGTGCTGAAACGCCCATCAATTCAGCGATGCCTTTATTGGTTACCTTGGCTTGACTTTCTCCAAGTTCGTTAATACATTTAAGATAATCTTCTTTATTTGGCGTCATATAATCTCGCTTTCTATCCTTTCTATTATACCAAAAAATCACTTATTCCTGTTCATCAAACCAACATAAGCAAAAAAATCAAGTCGCTAGGCTTACTTGATTTTTTAAGGGTTATCCTTAGTCCTTTTGTGAAGAACTGTCTTTTAGAATATCAATTGATGTGATGGTAACATCGGTTGTTGGCTTGTCGTTGTCATCGGTCGCGGTTTGAGCAATCTTATCCACAACGTCCATGCCATCAATTACTTGCCCAAAAACGGTGTAATTGCCATCTAAGCCTGGATTACCACCTTTAGCATAAGCTCCAATAATGGGTTCTGGGTAGCTTGATGATGAGAGTTTTTGCGATTGGTCATCTGTATTTTGATTGATGAAAAATTGACTGCCATTGGTGTCTGCACCAGCATTTGCCATGGCAACCGCCCCGCGAATGTTGTAGAGGTAAGGTGAGAATTCATTTTTAAAACCATTGCCAGAATCAATGCTCTTATCCTTATTTTTCCAGATAGATTCTCCGCCTGTGCCATCTCCTTTAGGGTCACCTGATTGAATCATAAAATCAGAAATCACGCGGTGAAATAGCACACCGTTGTAATAGCCTTCTTTGGCGTGAGTGAGAAAGTTTTCCACAGCGAGTGGAGCATATTTTGGAAATAACTTGATGGTGATGTCACCTTCAGAGGTGTGCATGAGGACTTCTGACTCGTTGTCAGTGACGTCATTAGATAATTGTGGAAAAGCTGACGTATCAGCACTCAAAGCTTTTTTCAATTCTTTTTGGTAGGCTTTTGAGGACGATGCACTGGCACTTTTTGAAGCAGAAGCAGCTGAAGCAGATGCTTTGGCATTGACGTAATCTTCTCCTCGAATGGCTTTGGTCAATTGGCTACAACCTGATAGGCTTACCAAACTAAGTATTATAACAAGCAATGGGATTGTTTTTTTCATGTAAACTCCTAAATATGTATCTTAAAGCTGTGTTGATAGGGTTATTTGTCAAAATTCATTGAGCTCTAAGCAAACTCAACTAAGCTATTCTACCATATTTTGTTTTCAATAACCTAAAAGTTTAAAAAATGCTATAATAAACTCATGGCAAAATCAAAAAATAGAAAAAAAGGTCGTAAAACGCGCCGACCAACCAAAGCAGAAATAAAAAGACAACAAGCCTTGCAACGCTTTATAGGGACTATTATTCTGATTATAGTCTTTTTCTTTGCAGTGACACGGCTGGGGATTTTTGGCGTTACGGTTTATAACCTCATGCGCTTTGCCGTTGGTAGCCTTGCTTATCTGGTTATGCTGGCTATTTTGGCTTATTTTATCGGTTTTAAATGGTTCCACAAACAAGTCGGTCTTGTGGGTGGTTTTGTGGTGTTTATGATTGGTATGTTATTGGAGTGGCAGGCCTATTTATTTTCACTATCAGCTTATCATGACAAGCCTGTTTTATCCACAACGGCTTCCTTGCTTTTTAATGACATTCTTCATTTTAAAGTCAGCCACTTTGTTGGTGGGGGGATGATTGGGGCTTTACTTTACATGCCCGTTTCCTTTCTTTTTTCCAATATTGGAACCTTCTTGATTGGTAGCTTGTTTATCCTTTTGGGAATTTATTTGATGACGCCGTGGGATTTGTACGATATTGCTGATTTTGTCAAAGCTAGAGGACAGACTCTTGCTTCGAGGTATGAATTGCACAAGCAAAAACGCTTTGTGAAACGTGAGGAGAAAAAAGCTAGAGCTGAGCAAAAACGTGCTGAGCAGGAACAAAAAGCAGCAGAAGAAGAAGAACGTTTGGCCCAGCTTGAAGTGGATCTTGAAACAGGCGAAATTTTGACTGATTCAGCCAATGTTGACATGCCTGCAACAGAGCCTGACAAAGTGCCCCAACCTTCAGACGCAGAGCCTGAAATCTTGTCTTATGACCAAGGAGTTGTGACGGATGATGATCAACAAGCCGCTGATCTACCTGAGCAAGAAGAACAAGCTGACGAACCTTTGGACGTTGATTTTACGGCAAAAACAGCCCTGCATTACACCTTGCCAACGATTGATTTGTTTGCACCAGACAAGCCTAAAAATCAATCCAAGGAAAAAAGCATTGTCCGTCATAATATCAAGGTGTTAGAGGACACCTTTACCAGCTTTGGTATTGATGTCAAGGTAGAACGTGCTGAAATTGGCCCATCGGTAACCAAGTACGAAGTCAAACCAGCCGTTGGTGTGCGTGTCAACCGCATTTCCAATTTGGCAGATGATCTAGCCCTAGCCTTGGCTGCTAAAGATGTACGTATCGAAGCCCCTATTCCAGGTAAATCCTTAGTCGGTATTGAAGTACCGAATTCTGAAATTGCCACAGTTACTTTCCGTGAATTATGGGAGCAATCCAATACTGACCCGAATAAATTGTTGGAAGTTCCCCTTGGAAAAGCAGTCAACGGTACGGCACGCACCTTTGACTTGGCTCGTATGCCTCACCTGCTCGTAGCTGGTTCAACGGGTTCAGGAAAATCTGTTGCGGTCAATGGCATCATTGCCAGCATTTTGATGAAAGCACGACCTGACCAAGTCAAATTCATGATGATTGACCCCAAAATGGTTGAATTATCGGTTTACAATGATATTCCCCATTTGTTGATTCCTGTGGTAACCAACCCTCGTAAGGCAGCTAGAGCCTTGCAAAAAGTGGTGGATGAAATGGAAAACCGTTATGAACTCTTTAGCCATTTTGGCGTTCGCAATATTGCAGGTTACAATGCCAAGGTTGAAGAGTTTAACAAACAATCTGACCAAAAACACATTCCACTACCTTTGATTGTGGTTATTGTGGATGAGTTGGCAGATTTGATGATGGTTGCCAGCAAAGAAGTGGAAGATGCCATCATTCGTTTGGGGCAAAAAGCGCGTGCGGCAGGTATTCACATGATTTTAGCAACCCAACGCCCATCTGTTGATGTTATTAGCGGTTTGATTAAGGCCAATGTGCCATCGCGGATTGCCTTTGCCGTGTCATCAGGGACCGATAGCCGTACGATTTTGGATGAAAACGGCGCTGAAAAACTTTTGGGACGTGGGGACATGCTCTTTAAACCGATTGATGAAAATCACCCTGTCCGTTTGCAAGGTTCTTTCATTTCAGATGACGATGTGGAGCATATTGTTAGCTTTATTAAAAATCAAGCTGACGCCGAATATGACGATAGTTTTGACCCAGGTGATGTGTCTGAGGCTGATTTGAAATCAGGAAATGGCAGCAGCGCTCAAGAAGGTGATCCCCTATTTGAAGACGCTAAGGCTTTAGTGCTTGAAACCCAAAAAGCCAGTGCCTCAATGCTCCAACGCCGTTTGTCAGTAGGCTTTAACCGTGCTACTCGTTTAATGGATGAATTAGAAGCTGCTGGTGTCATCGGGCCCGCCGAAGGAACCAAACCTCGAAAAGTTTTGATGACTACTGCAACATCGGAAGACTAAAAAAACGTTAGCTGTAAAGCTAACGTTTTTTTAGCGTCCAATTGTAAAGACTAAAATCAACTCAATGACATAAAAAATAGCTGTCAAAATAAACCCTGACCGCCAGAAAAATTTCAAAAAGCGGCGATAAGAAAAAGCGTGGTAACGTTTCAAAAAAGTAATGCTCAAAATCAAAGCCAACAAAGATAGGCAAATCAAGTAGTAAAAGAAAACATCTGATGTCAAAGATTGCATTGCCACTAAAGCAATTTCAAGTGCAAACAAGGGAAAAGACAGGTCTGTAAACAAGATCCCAAAGCGTTTTAAGTTAAAAAAGGTAACCAAAATGTAAGAAAAAAGCGGCGTCAGCACCAAAAAAGCAATCGAAAATAATTTATATACCATGTCCTATATTTTATACCGAAACCCTGAAGATGTAAATGATTAGAGCCTTTTTCTTCAAATTTCCTTTGCTCTCAAAAAAAGGGGAAGATTTTTTTGAAAAATAATGAGCTAAATAGCTTGCTTTTTCCCTGAATTCCTGTATAATGATAAAGTATGCGATTGAGCATATCTGTGGGAGGTAAAAATCTTAATTACCGCCAAAACCACAACAGGAGGATTTAAAAATGGCTAAAAAAGTCGAAAAAGTTGTTAAACTTCAAATTCCTGCTGGTAAAGCGACACCAGCTCCACCAGTTGGTCCAGCTCTTGGTCAAGCAGGTATTAACATCATGGGATTCACTAAAGAATTTAACGCACGTACAGCTGATCAAGCTGGCATGATTATCCCAGTTGTTATCTCAGTGTATGAAGACAAATCATTTGATTTCGTTACAAAAACACCACCAGCTGCTGTTCTTTTGAAAAAAGCTGCAGGTGTTGAAAAAGGTTCAGGAACACCTAACACAACAAAAGTTGCAACAGTTACTCGTGCACAAGTACAAGAAATTGCTGAAACTAAAATGCCAGACTTAAACGCTGCAAATATTGAATCTGCAATGCGTATGATTGAAGGTACTGCTCGTTCTATGGGATTCACTGTTGTTGATTAATCAATAACACCCAAATTGTGACTGAATTTGGTTGCTAGACCGAAAAATCACTCACACTAGACCCGCAAGACTTCATCATGATTTGATGAGTGACGTGGGAGATTTTAAATCAAATCGATATGACCACATTACAAGGAGAATTTTAAATGGCTAAAAAAAGCAAACAAATGCGTGCTGCACTTGAAAAAATTGACAGCACTAAAGCATACAGCGTAGAAGAAGCTGTGGCGCTTGCAAAAGAAACTAACTTCGCAAAATTTGATGCATCTGTAGAAGTTGCATATAAACTTAATATTGACGTTCGTAAAGCTGACCAACAAATCCGTGGTGCAATGGTATTGCCAAACGGTACTGGTAAAACACAACGTGTGCTTGTTTTCGCACGTGGTGCTAAAGCTGAAGAAGCAAAAGCTGCTGGTGCAGACTTCGTTGGTGAAGATGACCTTGTTGCTAAAATCAACGATGGTTGGCTTGATTTCGACGTTGTTATCGCAACACCAGATATGATGGCTATCGTTGGACGTCTTGGACGTGTCCTTGGACCTCGTAACCTTATGCCAAACCCTAAAACTGGTACAGTAACTATGGACGTTGCTAAAGCAGTTGAAGAGTCTAAAGGTGGTAAAATCACTTACCGTGCTGATAAAGCTGGTAACGTACAAGCTATCATCGGTAAAGTATCATTCGACGCAGACAAATTGGTTGAAAACTTCAAAGCATTCCACGATGTTATCGTGAAATCTAAACCAGCTACTGCTAAAGGTACTTACATGACTAACTTGTCTATCACAACAACTCAAGGTGTCGGTATCAAAGTAGATCCAAGCTCATTCTAATGTAATGATATGACAGAAAAAATCCGTTTCCGTTTCGCTGAAGCGGATTTTTTTATGAGCTGTGTCAAAAAATTTTTTAACGCTGTACCTTAGGGACTGGCGAGTATTGAATCGTTAAAAATGAGATATTTTGCTAGGTAAAATAAGCAATTTATGATAAAATAGTAGGGATAAAAGAAGGAGTAACGTGTAGTGGAACCTAAGTATAAACGTATTTTAATTAAGTTGTCTGGAGAAGCTTTGGCTGGTGATAAGGGTGTGGGTATTGACCTTGCCACTGTTCAAGCTATCGCAAAAGAAATTGCTGAAGTTCATGATTCAGGTGTTGAAATTGCCTTGGTTATCGGTGGTGGAAACCTTTGGCGTGGTGAACCAGCTGCGGCAGCTGGTATGGATCGCGTACAGGCAGACTACACTGGAATGTTAGGAACAGTCATGAATGCCCTTGTTATGGCTGATAGCTTGCAACAATATGGTGTGGACACTCGTGTTCAAACAGCTATCCCAATGCAAAATGTTGCGGAACCTTATATTCGTGGACGTGCCCTTCGTCATCTTGAAAAAGGTCGTATCGTTATCTTTGGTGCGGGTATCGGTTCACCTTATTTCTCAACAGATACAACAGCTGCCCTTCGTGCTGCTGAAATCGAAGCAGAAGCTATTTTGATGGCGAAAAATGGTGTTGATGGGGTTTACAACGCAGATCCTAAGAAAGATGCCAATGCAGTTAAATTCGACGAATTAACACACGTTGAAGTGATTAAACGTGGTCTTAAAATCATGGATGCTACTGCCTCTACCCTTTCAATGGACAACGATATTGACTTAGTTGTCTTTAACATGAACGAACCTGGTAACATCAAACGTGTGGTCTTTGGTGAAGCTATCGGGACAACGGTTTCTAACAAAGCAGACCACCACAACCATTAAGAGTTGGCTCTACTATTTTAAAAAAACAAGAAACGAGGATAATACTGACTTATGGCTAATGCTATTATTGAAAAAGCGAAAGAACGCTTTGAACAATCACACAGTGCTTTGGCGCGTGAATTTGCTTCTATTCGTGCTGGACGTGCTAACGCGTCACTCTTAGACCGTATTCAAGTGGAATACTACGGCGCACCAACACCTTTGAACCAATTGGCTTCTATTACCGTTCCAGAAGCGCGTGTTCTCTTGATTTCTCCATTTGACAAATCTGTTTTGAAAGACATTGAGCATGCGATCAACGCTTCTGATCTTGGTATTAACCCTGCCAATGATGGTTCAGTGATCCGTCTTGTTATTCCAGCATTGACAGAAGAAACACGTAAAGATTTGGCTAAAGAAGTGAAAAAAGTTGGTGAAAGTGCCAAAATTGCTATCCGTAACATCCGCCGTGATGCGATGGACGAAGCTAAAAAACAAGAAAAAGCCAAAGAAATCACAGAAGACGAATTGAAAGTGCTTGAAAAAGATATTCAAAAAGTTACTGACGAAGCTGTGAAACACATTGACAGCATGACTGCTAACAAAGAAAAAGAATTGCTAGAAGTCTAATGTCATCTCTATAAGACAAAGGTAAGGGGGTGGAGATTCCACTCTCTTTTCTATGATAAAGGAAAAAAACATGAATAAACTACTTGCTACGGTTATCACTGGTTTGGTAATTGATGAAAATGCAAAAGCCTATTTTGTTCAAAAAGATGGAGTGACTTTCACTTTGGATAAGAGCGAGGGTTCACACGCTATCGGAGATATGGTCAAGGGCTTTGCTTACACGGATTTGCACCAAAAAACACGTCTGACAACTGCAGATGTGGCAGCAACACGCACTAGCTATGGTTGGGGCGTTGTGACAGAAGTGCGTCGCGACCTCGGTGTTTTCCTAGACACAGGTCTGCCAGACAAACAATTTGTCGTTTCGCTAGACGTTTTGCCTGATTTAAAAGAACTTTGGCCTAAGAAGGGTGACAAGCTTTATGTTCGTTTGGATGTGGATAAAAAAGACCGCATTTGGGCCATTCCAGCAGAACCTGAAGTTTTCCAAAAACTCTCAGGACCAGCTTATGACAATATGCAAAATGAGAAGTTACGCGCAATTGTTTACCGTTTGAAATTGTCAGGAACGTTTGTTTACCTGCCAGATAATAATATGCTTGGTTTTATCCATCCAAGTGAGCGCTATGCGGAACCACGTCTTGGGGAAGAAGTAACGGCTCGCGTCATTGGTTATCGTGCTGTTGACCGCACGCTAAACCTTTCGTTAAAACCGCGTTCTTTTGAAATGTTGGAAAATGATTCGCAGATGATTTTGACTTATTTGCAGTCAAATGGTGGCTTTATGACCTTGAATGACAAGTCATCACCAGAGGATATCAAGGCTACTTTTGGTATTTCAAAAGGACAATTTAAAAAAGCTTTGGGTGGTTTGATGAAAGCTAAGAAAGTCAAACAAGATGCCCTTGGAACAGAATTAATCGATTAAAGGCTTTATCAAAAAGAGTTGTGTTAGAAATGGTCTAACACGCTCTTTTTTTGAAAGTCTTATGTTATAATAGAAACATTATTTTTGGAGGTGCTAGAATGGAACGAGCGATTTTTGCAGGTGGGTGTTTTTGGTGCATGGTGCAGCCTTTTGAGGAATTAGATGGTATTTTATCTGTGCGTTCGGGCTACACTGGAGGTCATGTGCCTCATCCAACTTATGAGCAAGTCAAAGCCCACCAGACAGGGCATACCGAAGCAGTTGAGATTATTTTTGATGAGCACATTATTTCTTATGCGGATTTGGTGGAGATTTACTGGGCACAGACAGATCCGACGGATGCGTTTGGGCAATTTGAGGACCGCGGTGATAATTACCGTCCTGTGATTTTTTATGAAAACGACAAGCAACGTCGCATAGCAGAGCAATCCAAACAAGCCCTACAAGAGTCAGGACGTTTTCATTCACCTATCGTGACGACGATTGAACCTGCACAAGCATTTTACGTGGCTGAGGACTATCACCAAGGTTTCTACAAAAAGAACCCTGAACGCTATGCCCAAAGTAGCACCATCCGACATCAGTTTTTAAAGGAGTATTGGCAATGAGAAAATCATTTTATACCTGGTTAATGACCCAGCGTAACCCCAAAAGTCACGAACCTGTCGCTATTTTAGCGGACTTGGTATTTGAAGATTCAACTTTCCCAAAGCATAGCGATGATTTTGAAGTTATCAGCACTTATTTGGAAAATGAGGCGGACTTCACCTTCAATCTTAGTGACTTTGACCAGATTTGGGAAGATTATTTAGCACATTGAGAGGTTATAACCTCTCTTTTTTAGCACTTTTTCTAATAAATGAATTATTGGTATTATTGTTAATATAAAAGCAATAGCACTGAGGCTATTGCTTTTAATTATGAGTTAATTTTTAACAACTTGCTCTTCTTGACTAGAATAGATTTCATCAAGGGGAGCGGAGAACCAGCGACCACTTAATACAGTTGTATTCAATTCATTTTTTACCCCTTCAGATAAGGTAGTGTCCGCTTGTATTTTTTCTAAAATATCACTGGCAGTCTCACTATCAGTCGCTGCTTTAATGTCTTTAGCATTTTCAGTAGCAGAAATTGATAGGACTTCGCTTTGCTCTGACCATTTTGGCCAATTAACCAAATTTTTATCGTTTGGATTACCTGAGGCTAAGAAGTTTTTCAGGTAAGCCTTAAAGTCACTTGACATCTCCTTAGCACCATCGTTATCAAATTCTTCTCCAATAAATGCAGCATAGTTTGACGGAGTTTGAAGCATTGCTTTAAAGATACCGTGAAAAGCTCCTAGAGTTGATGCTAATTGAGGTGTTACATTTGAATCATCGCCATAGAAAATTTCTGAAATATAGATATCTGAATTATATTTTCCTGCTAATTTTCGTGCACTGTCAACCCCATTTGAAAGTCTGTAAAGTTGACCACCGTAATTTCTTGAATAGTCAAATTCTGCTTGTTTTTGTTCATCTTGGAATAAGTCCCCACTATTAAAATCCTCTGCGAAGCGCTCATCTGATGCAATAAAGAGTGAAAATTCATTAGTTCCAGTGACAAGCATAAGCGGCACATCGTTGAATGTTTCAGTCTCAAAGCCTTCTTCTGGAATAACAGTTCCATCTTTATAAAGATGTGGGAAAACAGACATGCGAATACCTGCATTTCCCATAAGTGGAGCTAAACGATCAGCAGAAAGATTTTTGAGATAATCAGCAACTTCATTATTATCTTCGAGGAGCCAGTTTTTAGCATCTTCTTCAGTTGGTTGTAGGCCATCTTCAACAACTAAAGGTGCAATAGCTGTTGCGAAAATCTCTTGACTTTCCTCTTCATCTGAAAGTGTCATTCCACCGCTAAAGGAGATAGCCTTGTCATATTTTCCTTTGAAAGTAGGTGAAATTAAAGTGGCCATAACATCTCGACCTCCTGCTGAAAATCCAGCTAAGGTCACATTATCTTTGTTACCACCGAAGGTTTCAATATTCTTTTCTACCCAGTCTAGTGCTTGAGCGATATCCAGTAACGCAAAATTACCAGAATTTTCTTCATCTGATTCAGTTTTTAAAGCATCCAGAGGATTGAAACCTAATGCTCCTAATCGGTAATTAACAGACACATAGACTGCGTTTAAATCATTTGCGAGAGTATTTCCTTTGATTTCCTGAGCATGACCAGTTTGGTTGTTACCACCATGTAAAAAGACTAAAACTGGTAAATCTGTTTCATCTGTATCAGGACGTACAATATCTAAATTTAATTCATTTTCAGAGCCGACGACTTCGTTATTAGAAAATTGAATATCTTTTTCTCCGTGTTCTGTTGCATCAAAAGTATCGTCCCATTTATCTACTTCTTTTGGAGCTTGCCAACGTTCAGCTTGTGCATAAGGAACGCCTAGCCATTCTAAAGCATTATTTTCCGTATCTTTTTTCCCTTTGATATTTCCAGTTTCAATAGTTTGTGTAGTTGATTGATTAAAGGTATTAGCACTTTCAGTACTTTTATGACTACATGCTGTTAAAGTTAGCACAGCGCTAAACGCGATCAGACCCATTATCGTTTTTTTCATGATGTTTCCTTTCAGTTATCAGATAGAAATAAGTGCATCAATAAGTTGGAATTGTTTATCTTAGCCTTATATTATAATTTACTTCTCATTTATCCAACCGCTTACTTATTATTTAGTGAGATAGTATCATTTTTTAGTGGCTTAGTATCAATGAGATATATATTGTATTAGGAATTTTCTTATTGTTCATTTAGCACCGCCATTTTCAATAAAGATAAGCAAGAAATCACGCAAGTCGTGATTTTTTGTGGTAAATGAGCTATAATAGGTTTATCAGATACAAAAGAAAGAGGGACTCTATTTGCAAGAGTATTCGACTGAGATTACGTTAAGCCATCCAGATGATGTGTTGGCTTTGTTTGGCTCAAATGAGCGTCATTTAAAATTGATTGAAGATAACTTGGGCGTCATTATCCACGCACGAACTGAGCGGGTGCAGATTTTAGGGGATGATGAAGATAGTGTCGAATTAGCCCGTCTGACCATTCAAGCTTTGTTGATTTTGGTGGGACGTGGCATGCTCATCAACACTTCAGATGTGGTGACAGCTTTGAGCATGGCACAAGATGGTTCGGTAGATAAATTTGTTGCCCTATACGAAGAAGAAATTATCAAGGACAATTCAGGCAAGCCTATCCGTGTTAAGACTTTGGGGCAAAAGGTTTATGTCGATAGTGTCAAATCACATGATGTTGTGTTTGGGATTGGACCTGCGGGGACTGGTAAGACCTTTTTGGCGGTGACCTTGGCAGTGACGGCTCTTAAACGTGGTCAGGTTAAACGCATTATTTTGACGCGTCCAGCTGTTGAAGCTGGTGAAAATCTAGGTTTTTTGCCTGGTGATTTGAAGGAAAAAGTGGACCCTTACCTTCGTCCTGTTTACGATGCCCTTTATCAAATCTTAGGCAAGGAGCAAACCACTCGTCTCATGGAGCGCGACATTATTGAAATTGCTCCGTTGGCGTATATGCGTGGTCGGACGCTTGATGACGCTTTTGTCATTTTAGATGAGGCCCAAAACACGACCATCATGCAAATGAAGATGTTCTTGACTCGTCTAGGTTTCCACTCTAAGATGATTATCAATGGAGATACTAGCCAGATTGATTTGCCTAAAAAAGTCAAATCAGGTTTGATTGACGCGACTGAAAAGCTCAAACACATCAAGCAAATTGACTTTGTGCATTTCTCAGCAAATGACGTGGTGCGTCATCCTGTCGTGGCTGAAATTATCAACGCTTACGAGTCTGAGCAAGCACCTCAAGTTTCGCCTGAGCAGAGACACGCTCAAAATGAATCGAACTTTGCCAATTATGAAACCATCGGCGAATTGCCCAAAGAGGTAGATACGACAGATAACTAATTGCTTAACCAAAGACTTCTTGTTTTCCAAGAAGTCTTTTAAAATGGGGAATTGGGACATAAAATAGCACTCCAACACTTATTGTGGTATAATATCATTGACAAGAATACAGTTGAAAGAAGAATATTATGTACGTTGAAATGATAGATGAAACTGGTCAAGTTTCAGAAGCCATCAAGAAACAAACGCTTGATTTATTGGAGTTTGCTGCTGAAAAAACAGGTAAAGAAAACAAGGAAATGTCTGTGACTTTTGTGACAAATGAACGCAGTCACGAATTGAACTTGAAGTATCGTCATACAGATCGTCCAACGGACGTGATTAGCTTGGAGTACAAGCCAGACTCAGGTCTGTCATTTTCAGAAGAAGATTTGAAAGACAATCCTGAATTGGTCGAAATGCTCGACGAATTTGATGCTTATATTGGAGAGTTGTTCATTTCAGTGGATAAGGCGCGTGAGCAAGCCGAAGAATATGGTCACTCTTTTGAACGTGAAATGGGATTTCTTGCGGTTCATGGTTTCTTACACATTAATGGTTACGATCATTACACACCAGAAGAAGAAAAAGAAATGTTTACGTTACAGGAAGAAATTTTAACCGCCTATGGACTCAAGAGATAAGCATTCCCCAAAGAAGTGGAAGAACCGTACCCTAGTATCAAGTTTAGAATTTGCGATTACTGGGATTATTACCGCGTTAAAAGAAGAGCGCAATATGCGCAAACACATGTTTTCAGCGATTTTAGCCTGCATGGCAGGTGCGATTTTTCGTATTTCAGCTGTCGAGTGGCTCTTTTTGCTGTTGGTCATATTTTTAGTGATTACGCTTGAAGTCGTTAATTCGGCTATTGAAAATGTTGTGGATTTAGCCAGCAACTACCATTTTTCCATGTTAGCGAAAAATGCTAAGGACATGGCTGCTGGTGCTGTTTTATTGATGTCAGGATATGCAGTGATTACGGGCTTGATTATCTTTGTCCCAAAGCTGCTAAAATTCTTTGAACTTATCCTTAGTGATAAGAGCTTATGGTAGATGATGGAAAGGAGTAGGACGTTGTGAGATGCGTCCTTATTATCTTATGTTTAAATCAGGTTTTGTTGCTATTTTAGGTCGTCCAAATGTTGGAAAATCAACCTTTTTAAATCGTGTAATGGGTCAAAAAATTGCGATTATGAGTAATAAAGCTCAAACAACGCGTAATAAAATCATGGGGATTTACACGACAGAAACAGAGCAAATCGTCTTTATCGACACACCAGGTATTCACAAACCTAAGACGGCTCTAGGCGATTTTATGGTGGAATCAGCTTATAGTACCTTGCGCGAAGTGGATACGGTACTCTTTATGGTGCCTGCCGATGAAAAACGTGGTAAGGGCGATGACATGATTATCGAGCGTTTGAAAGAAGCTAAGGTGCCTGTTATCTTGGTTATCAACAAAATTGATAAGGTTCATCCTGACCAATTGTTGGAGCAAATCGATGATTTCCGTGACCAAATGGATTTCAAAGAAATTATCCCAATTTCAGCCCTTCAAGGTAACAATGTGGATAGATTGTTGACTGTCTTGACTGAGAATTTGGAAGAAGGTTTCCAATATTTCCCAGAGGACCAAATAACTGACCACCCTGAACGTTTCTTGGTATCTGAAATGATTCGTGAAAAAATCTTGACCCTCACTGAACAAGAAGTGCCACACTCAGTTGCTGTTGTGGTGGATTCGATGAAACGCGACCCTGAAACGGATAAAATTCACATTCAAGCAACTATCATGGTGGAACGAAACAGCCAAAAAGGCATTATTATCGGGAAACATGGTGCCATGTTGAAAAAAATTGGTACTTTAGCTCGCCGTGATATTGAAATCATGCTCGGTGATAAGGTTTATCTTGAAACATGGGTTAAAGTCAAGAAAAATTGGCGTGATAAAAAACTAGATTTGGCGGACTTTGGCTATAACGAAAAAGAATACTAAAAGAGATAGCTTTTGCTAAACTCTGAGATCTTACAGAAAGGAAAATCAAGCAGTCTAAAGGTTTAGACTGCTTGCTAGTGTTGTTATGCCTGAATTACCTGAAGTTGAAACCGTTAGACGCGGTTTGGAAAAGTTGATTTTGGGGCGTAAAATTGAAGCCATTGACGTGCGTGTGCCTAAACTGATAAAGACAGGTGTCGAAGCCTTTGAAATAGACCTAATTGGGCAAACGTTTCAGGCCATTGGCCGACGTGGTAAATATTTGTTGCTGCAATTAGATAGGCAAGTGATTGTGTCCCATCTGCGTATGGAAGGAAAATACCTGCTTTTTCCACAAGAAGTTCCTGAAAACAAGCATTTTCACGTCTTTTTCACGTTAGATGATGGCTCAACCTTGGTTTACCAAGATGTCCGCAAGTTTGGCACAATGGAATTGTTGTTGCCTGAGCAAGTTGAGCCTTATTTCCAAAATAGGAAGCTTGGGCCAGAGCCAACCAAAGCGGCTTTTGATTTAGCAACTTTTGAAAAGCAACTGGGACAATCAAAAAAACTGATAAAACCGCATCTTTTGGACCAAACGTTGGTGGTTGGCTTGGGTAATATCTACGTCGATGAGGTGCTTTGGGCAGCAAAAATTCATCCAGAACGTATGAGTTCGACCCTGACAAGTCCTGAAATCACCTTGCTTCATGACGAGATTATTCGTATTTTGCAGTTGGCCATTGAAAAAGGTGGAACAACGGTTCGAACGTATCAGAATGCCTTTGGTGAAAATGGCCGCATGCAGGATTTTTTGCAGGTTTATGGCAAAACAGGTCAGCCTTGCCCACGTTGTGGAACGCCTATTGAAAAAATCAAGGTGGGCGGGCGTGGCACGCATATTTGTCCGAGGTGCCAAAAACGATGACGAAGATAGTTGGTATTACAGGCGGCATTGCTTCTGGCAAATCAACGGTGGTAGCCCAGCTTTGCAAACACGGTTATCAGGTGATTGACGCTGACCAAGTGGTGCATGACTTGCAAAAAAAAGGTGGCAGGCTGTATCAAGCTCTGTTTGATTGGCTAGGTGATGCCATTTTACAAGACAATGGTGAACTTGACCGTCAAGCCTTAGGGCAAGCAATTTTTGGAAATCAAGAGATGATGGCCAAGTCATCTGCTTTGCAAAACGATATTATTCGTCAGGAACTCGCCCAACGTCGTCAGGAACTTGCCAAAACGGAAAGCCTCTTTTTCATGGACATTCCCTTGTTGATTGAGTTGGATTATGTGGGTTGGTTCGATGCCATTTGGTTGGTGGTTGTGGACGATGAAATGCAGTTAAATCGCTTGATGGCGCGTAATCATCTCACGTTAGCTGAGGCCAAAAAGCGTATGGCTAGCCAAATGCCGACCAAAGAGAAACTGGCTTATGCGGACCATATCTTAGATAATAATGGCGATAAAGCTGCCCTAGAGAAGCAAGTAGAAGCTCTATTGACAGACTTATCCCAACCTTAGCTTTTTACGCTGTAAAAACAATTTCTTGTATAATCACTTTTCCATTAAGAAAAAAGTGTGCTATAATATCAATGATTTTTTTAGAAAGAAGGGGTTATTATTAGTCGCGAAGTTAATTGGCAACAAAATCTCCGTATAGCTTGGCTCGGTAATTTCTTTACTGGGGCAAGCTTTTCACTTGTTATGCCATTCATGATTGTGTATATTGAGGAATTAGGTGCTCCTAAGGATATGATTGACTGGTACGCTGGTTTGGCGGTTTCGCTGTCGGCACTAAGTTCAGCCTTGATTTCACCAGTGTGGGGGCGTTTTGCGGACCGTTATGGTCGTAAGCCAATGATGGTGCGGGCAAGTTTGGCCATGACCTTTACTATGGGGGGGTTAGCCTTTGTTCACAATGTGTATTGGTTGTTGGCTTTGCGCGTGTTAAATGGTTTGCTTTCGGGTTATGTGCCCAATTCAACCGCTCTGATTGCTAGTCAAGTTCCCAAAGAACGTTCGGGTTATGCTCTAGGAACCTTAGCAACAGGGGTTATTGGTGGAACCTTGGTGGGTCCTTTAATTGGTGGGGTATTAGCTCAGTGGCTAGGTATCCGCCACGTTTTTTTATTGGTCGGCTTTATCTTGTTACTTTGTAACTTGTTGACTTTCTTCTTTATCAAGGAAGATTTCAAGCCTGTTACCAAGGAAAAAGATTTATCAACCCGCGAAGTGTTTGAAGCAATTAAAGACAAACAAATCTTGATTGGCTTGTTTATCACCAGCATGACCATTCAAATTTCTGCGCAATCCATTGCTCCAATTTTGACCATGTACATTCGTCATTTGGGGCAAAAAGAAAATCTGATGTTTGTTTCAGGATTGATCGTTTCGGCGTTAGGTTTCTCAAGTATGCTTTCTAGCTCAAGTCTTGGAAAACTTGGGGATAAGATTGGTAACCACCGTTTGTTGCTTATTGCTCTTTTTTATAGTTTTTGCATGTATATCTTATCAGCTCTCTCCCAAAATACCCTCCAATTGGGAATTGTGCGTTTCTTCTACGGTTTTGGGACAGGGGCTTTGATGCCAAGTATCAATTCGCTTTTGAATAAGATTGCACCACGAGAAGGGATATCGCGAATCTTTAGTTACAATCAAACCTTTAGTTACTTAGGACAAGTTATTGGGCCATTCATTGGTTCAGCTGTTGCCACAGGTCTTGGCTATCATTCAGTCTTTTATGTAACCAGTCTGATTGTCCTAGCCAACTTTGTGTGGAGTTTGATTACCTTTAGAAAATATTTAACAGTTAAGGAAATAGTGTGAGAGTAAAGATTCATTTAACGTGTAGCAGTTGTGGTCAAAAAAATTATCTGACCAGTAAAAACAAAACCACCCATCCAGAACGGATTGAGGTACCCAAATATTGTCCAAAAGAACGAAAAGTGACCCTACATATTGAATCTTGATAAGTTTTATGTTAAAGTAGTATTGACCATAGTGTAGGAAGGAAAAAAGAATGCTTCGGTATTCTTGATGGCATAAATGTACGACTTTTTATTAACCGTTTTACTGATTTTATCAGTTATTATTGTGATTTCGATTTTAATGCAACCACAAAAGAATCCAAGTAGCAATGTCTTTGATAGTAATAGCTCTGAAGCTTTGTTTGAGCGTACAAAGGCACGTGGCTTTGAAGCATTCATGCAACGTTTTACAGCCATTTTGGTTTTCTTTTGGTTAGCCATTGCTTTAGTACTAGCAATCTTATCAAGTAACTAGATAGCGGTTAGGGACGGACTTTGTCTTAGCCGCTCATCTTGAATGGTGTCTAAGAACTCATGAGCTGGTCAGTCAGCTCATTTTTTATTATGAATGAAAGTGGTAAAAGCGAGTTCACAGTACTTGCTTTTCCAAATCAAGAGATTAGAGGTGAGGATATAAAAGGCTTTTTAGAGGAAAAAGCCAAAAAAGCAGTATGATGAATGACAAAATTATAACGTATTTAGAAACACGAGAAAAAGTGACGGTGAATGAATTAGCCGAGGCTTTGGAGATGACTGGAGCTAAGAAATTTCCTAAGCTGATTAAGGAAATTTCAACCCTTGAAAGTCAGGGAAAGTTGCGTTTTAATGACGCTGGTATGCTATCTTTGCGTAAGAAACAAGAAAAGAAAAAAGAAGTTACCGTTACAGGGATTTTTCGAGCAAATAAGGCAGGCTTTGGCTTTTTAATCGTTGATGAGAATGAAGACGATATGTTTATCGGTCGCAATGATGTTGGCTATGCGATTGATGGGGATACGGTTGAGGCAGTCATTAAAAAGCCTGCTAACCGTTTGAAAGGAACAGCTGCTGAAGCTAAAATTGTTGGTATTGTGGAACGCAGCCTGAAGACTGTTGTGGGGAAATTTATCCTCGATGATGAAAAGCCAAAATATGCTGGTTACATCAAATCTAAAAATCAAAAAATCCAACAAAAAATTTACATCAAAAAAGAGCCCGTGGTCTTGGACGGAACTGAGATTATCAAGGTAGATATTGACAAGTACCCAACGCGTGGTCACGATTATTTTGTCGGTCAAGTGCGTGATATTGTGGGACATCAAGGCGATGTGGGGATTGATGTCTTGGAGGTCTTGGAATCGATGGACATCGTGTCTGACTTTCCAGATGATGTGCTTGCGGAAGCCAATGCTGTGCCCAATGTACCAACAAACAAAGATTTGATTGGGCGAGTGGATTTGCGTCAAGAAGTGACGTTTACCATTGACGGTGCGGATGCCAAGGACTTGGACGATGCCGTACATATTAAATTGCTTGATAATGGCCATTTTGAATTGGGTGTGCATATTGCGGACGTATCTTATTATGTGACAGAAGGCTCTGCCCTAAACCGTGAGGCAGTGGCGCGTGGAACTTCTGTTTATGTAACGGACCGTGTGGTACCTATGCTGCCTGAGCGTTTGTCAAATGGAATTTGTTCCCTCAATCCAAATGTGGACCGTTTGACGCAATCTTGTCTGATGGAAATCGATCGCAAGGGTCGTGTGGTCAATCACCAAATTTGCCAATCAGTGATTAACACCACTTTCCGCATGACTTATAGTGATGTCAATGTTATCCTTGCTGGGGATGACGAATTGGCAGAAAAATACCAGCCGATTGTTGAATCGATTCACCACATGGCTGATTTGCACGCCATTTTGGAGAAAATGCGTGTGCGTCGTGGGGCTTTGAATTTTGATACCAATGAGGCAAAAATTATCATCAATGATAAAGGGATGCCTGTGGATATCGTCTTGCGTCAGCGTGGTGTAGCTGAACGCATGATTGAGTCTTTCATGTTGGCAGCCAATGAAACCGTAGCAGAACATTTCTCAAAACGCAAATTGCCTTTTATCTATCGTATTCACGAAGAGCCTAAAGCAGAGAAATTGCAAAAATTCCTTGATTATGCAAGTATTTTTGGCATTCACATTCATGGGACGGCCAATAAAATCACCCAACAAGCCTTGCAAGAATTCATGGCTAAGGTGGAAAATAAGCCAGGTGCAGACGTTTTGAACATGATGTTGCTGCGTTCGATGCAACAAGCCCGCTATTCAGAACACAATCATGGGCATTATGGTCTGGCAGCAGAGTATTATACCCACTTTACCAGCCCAATTCGCCGTTATCCTGACCTTCTGGTTCACCGCATGATTCGCGAATACACGCAGGTCACTGATGAGAAAATCGAGCATTTCAGACAAGTTATCCCTGAATTAGCCACTTCCTCATCAACCCTTGAACGCCGGGCTATCGACGCTGAACGCGTAGTAGAAGCCATGAAAAAAGCAGAATACATGGAAGAATACGTTGGCGAAGAGTTTGAAGGTGTGGTATCTAGCGTTGTCAAATTTGGTCTGTTTATTGAATTGCCAAATACCATTGAAGGGTTGATTCACATCACGACTCTCCCAGAATTTTACAACTACAATGAGCGTACTATGACGCTGCAAGGTGAGAAGTCTGGCAAGGTCTTTCGTGTGGGGCAACCAATTAAGATTAAGTTGGTTCGTGCCGACAAGGAAACAGGCGACATTGACTTTGAATACCTACCAAGCGAGTATGACGTGATTGAAAAAGTGAAAAAATCCCGTAAGGACCGCTCTAACAAGGACAAACGCCGACCAAAATCAGACCAAGCAAAGGACCACAAATCTAAAAAACGCAAAGGCTCTAAACCAGCTAAAAAAGCATCTAAAAAATCAGGTAAGAAACCTTTTTACAAAGAGGTTGCCAAGAAAAAAAACGTAAAAAGAAATAAGTCGCTATAACGTGACGACAAAGGTTCAAGAGAGGTATCGCTATGCCAAAAGGTGAAGGAAATGTCGTGGCCCAAAATAAAAAAGCTCGTCATGACTATAACATTATTGATACAATTGAAGCAGGAATAGTCCTAACAGGGACTGAAATCAAAAGCGTTCGTGCTGCTCGTATTCAACTAAAGGACGGCTACGCTCAAATTAAAAACGGAGAAGCTTGGCTCATTAATGTCCACATTTCTCCTTTTGAGCAAGGGAATATCTGGAATCAAGACCCCGACCGCACTCGAAAATTATTGCTGAAAAAACGTGAAATTGACAAATTAGCCAATGAATTAAAAGGAACAGGGATGACCCTCGTTCCTCTCAAGGTTTATTTGAAAAATGGCTTTGCTAAAGTCTTGCTCGGTGTGGCAAAAGGAAAACACGATTACGATAAGCGCGAATCCATCAAACGCCGCGAACAAGACCGCGATATCAAACGCCAAATGAAAAATTTCAATGCACGTTAATCACTATAAAAAAGCTCCGTGGTGAGTTTTTTTTGTTTTTAGAACCGTTTAGGACTTAAAAATACCCGTTTGTGACTAAGCTGTCCATTGTTTTGAAAAGTGTGCTATACTAGTAAACATTAAGAAGATACCGAAAGGTGATAGAAGGGGTGATTATGATGGGAATAAAATGGTTTTCAGGTGGTAAAGAGAGAAGAGAGGCAGCCTTGCCTATTTTTGAGGAATTAATCGCATCAATGGCAAATGATAGCAAAAAAGAGCCTTTGAAGGCACTCTTGGTCAAGTACCGTCAGGAATTAAAAACAAGTGGTACATCAACGCCTTTTATCTTTAATCAAATGAACATCGAACTGGTAAAGGTCATGGCAGATAATCACATTGTTTTATCCAAAGAACAATCCGACTTATTTAAAGCCTTGCAGCAGCTATCGGCTATCCGTTATGGTTATTATTAAGCAGTTAAAAAGGCTAGGACACAAGTCCTAGCCTTTTGGTTTTTAATCCCACCAAGTGATGACTTCTTCGCGTGGTTTGCGTGAGCGTGGGTGTTTTGGGTCACGGAGGCGATAGCCAAAGGATACCATGCTGGCAATGCCTTCTTTGTCAGGGTCAATGATGCCTTCCTGAGCCAAAATAGTATTGACCTTGTCATAGTTGAAGCCCTCAATCGGGCAAGAATCAATGCCAATCATGCTAGCTGTGGTCATCATATTGCCAAGAGCGATGTAGGTTTGCTTTGCTGTCCAATCAAACAAGGCTCTTGAATTATCAGCCATCTTCATGTCGTTTTTTTGGAAAGATTTATAAGTCGCCAAGCGAGCATTGAGCTCTTCCTCACCAATAAATCCACGACGAATCAAGCTTTCTTTGACCGATTCAGAATCGTAGCGGGCATTTTTTTCTGCAAGGAGCAAGACAAAATGACTAGCAGTGTCCAGCTGGTATTGGGCACCCCAAGCGACGGCATTGAGTTCTTGACGCAGTTTGGCAATGTGTGGACGGTCCAAGACGACAAAACGCCAACCTTCTAATCCGATAGAAGAAGGGCTTAGCCAAGCACTATCCAAAATAAATTCCATATCCTCACGCGAAATGGCTTTGTCATTATAGACACGAACGGCAACGCGGTTATCAAATGCAGCACGAACGGTTTCTTTGATGGTTTCTTTAGATGTCATTGTCACATTCCTTTCTAGTTAATCATTGTTACTAAAATGACCATATCATTAGAATTAAGACTTGTTTTTTTTACCTATTTAAAATAAAATAGGGTCATCTATCTTTTATTTTACCACAAGAGATGCAAAACGTAGATACAATAGATAAAGCAAGACATAAGGAGGTCAATCAGTTGTGTCGTATATCTACCTGTTTATCGCGATAATAGGTGAGTTGTTGGGGACAACATTGTTAAAAGTATCAGAAGGGTTTAGTAAACCCTTATCTGGTGTATCAGCCCTGTTGAGTTATGGAGTGTGTTTCTTTTTCTTGTCATTAGCCATGAAAAAAATTCCACTGGGGATTACCTATGCCACTTGGTCAGGTGTTGGTTTGCTAGTAACGGCTGTTATTTCCATCTTGGTTTTCAATGAAAAGCTCAATCTTTACACCATTATTGGTTTGGGCTTGATTATTGTCGGAGTCTTGATGGTTAATTTGCTAGGAAATGCAGGGCGTTAACAAAAAAACGTTCAGATGTTGAACGTTTTTTCTTGTGTTTAGCCTTCAAAGTAAAGCAATTCTTTTGGTGTTTGGGTAAAGACTTCAAATCCTGATTTGGTCACATGACCGCAATCTTCAATACGAACCCCAACTTTACCAGGAATGTAGATACCAGGTTCAATAGAGAAGCACATGCCTTCTTCGATAACCAAGTCGTTTCCTGCCATGATTGATGGGAATTCGTGCACGTCCATACCGATTCCGTGTCCAAGACGATGGTTGAAGTATTCACCGTAACCTGCTTTTTCAATCACATTGCGAGCCGCAGCATCGACTTCAGCAGCGGTTACACCTGGTTTGATAAAGTCTTGAGCGGTTAATTGGGCTTCCAAGCAAAGTTCGTAAATGTCTTTTTTGAATTGGTCTGGTTTGCCGACCGCAACAGTACGCGTCATATCACTAGTGTAACCCAGCGTTTCAACACCAAGGTCAAAGAGCAAAAGAGCGTTGTTTTCGATTTTGTTGGTACCTGGAATACCGTGTGGGTTGGCAGCGTTATTACCAGTCAAAACCATAGTATCAAAACTCATTTTGTTGATGCCTTGTTTTTTCATTTCAAACTCAATCATCGCGATGATGTCTGTTTCGGTATTGTTGAGTGAAATGTTGTCAAATCCTACGTGAACAGCCTTATCCGCAAATTGTCCAGCAACCAACATTTTGTCGATTTCGTCTTGTGATTTGATGAGGCGCATTTTTTGAATAAACGGTGTCAAGTTTTCAAAATGCCCATCAAAAACAGTTTGCAAGCCTTGGAATTTGGTTAGATTAAGGTTGTCAAATTCTGCAAAAATTTTGCTGCTGTCAGTTGATGGCAAATCTGCTTTGATTTTTTGCCAAGGGTTTTCAGAATCCACATAGCCAAAAACAGTGAAATCAAGGACTTGGCTAGCGCGTGCCACTTCTAGTGCTGGAACAAAAAGCACAGGGTCACGGTCACTGTAAACAAAGAGGAACATTTGGCGTTCATGTGGGTCACAGTAAAAACCAGTCAAATAGTTGACCGTTACAGGGTCAGAAAAAACCGCAAGGTTAGCTTTTTCTTGCTGAAGATAAGAACGAATTTGTGTTAATTTAGACATAAGAACCCTTCTTTCTATTACTCACATTTTTTCAAAAAAAAGTAAAAAAATCAAGTCTTTCTTGAAAAAAATAAAGATTAGAGATAGCTGCAAAACGGCTTGGTTAAGCGAAAAAAGTAGCTTTTAAAAATTAAAAAGAGTGCTTTAGTACTTGAAAGCGTTTATAAAAAATGATAGAATATGATGAAAGCGAAATTTTCAAATAGAAAGGAAGTCCAACAATGAATACTGATGATACGATTACAATTTACGACGTTGCCCGAGAAGCTGGCGTTTCTATGGCAACTGTCAGCCGTGTTGTAAACGGAAACAAAAACGTCAAAGAAAACACACGTAAAAAAGTTCTTGAAGTCATTGAACGTTTGGATTATCGTCCAAATGCCGTTGCTCGTGGTTTGGCAAGTAAAAAAACGACAACTGTCGGTGTGGTTATCCCAAATATTGCCAATAGTTATTTCTCAATTCTAGCAAAAGGGATAGATGATATCGCTGCTATGTATAAGTATAATATTGTCCTAGCATCTAGTGATGAAGACGATGACAAAGAAATCAACGTTATCAACACCTTGTTTGCCAAACAAGTGGACGGTATTATCTTTATGGGACACCATTTGACTGAAAAAATTCGTGCAGAGTTCTCTCGCTCACGTACACCAGTTGTTCTTGCCGGTACTGTTGATTTAGACCACCAATTGCCAAGTGTTAATATTGATTACAAGGCTGCTGTGGCTGATGTTGTGGATCGCTTAGCTGAGAATAACCAAGAAATCGCTTTTGTTTCAGGTCCGCTCATTGACGAAATCAATGGTAAAGTTCGCTTAGCTGGCTATAAGCAAGGTCTTGAAAAGAACAACTTATCGTTCAAAGAAGGTCTTGTCTTTGAAGTCAATTACAACTATAAAGATGGGTTTGAGTTAGCCAAGCGTGTGCTCAATTCAGGTGCTACCGCAGCTTATGTGGCAGAAGATGAATTAGCAGCAGGCTTGCTTAATGGCTTGTTTGAAGCGGGTGTCAATGTTCCAGAAGATTTTGAAATCATCACAAGCAATGATTCACCAATCACTTCCTACACACGTCCAAACCTAACAAGTATCAGTCAGCCAGTTTATGATTTAGGGGCTGTTAGTATGCGTATGCTCACTAAAATCATGAACAAAGAAGAGTTAGAAGAAAAAGAAATCATTCTAAACCATGGCGTGACTGTACGTGGAACCACACGTTAAATTTAATCTTAGAGATCTTTCCTTAAAAAAACTCGCGATGCAGTCGCCGAGTATCCGCAAAAAAGTGTCTAATCAGGCACTTTTTTGTCTTTAAATGAAAAAAAACAGAAAATAAGCTATAATAAATAGTATGAAAGTTTTACTATATTTGGAAGCGGAAAATTATTTGAGTAAATCAGGTATTGGGCGTGCGATAAAACACCAAGAACGCGCTTTAAACATGGTAGGACAAGCTTATACCATCAATCCTGAAGATGATTACGATTTGATTCATATTAATACTTACGGTCTAAGGAGTGGTTACCTGCTCCATCAGGCTAAAAGGGCTGGGAAAAAGGTGATTGTGCATGGGCATTCGACGGAGGAAGATTTTAGAAACTCTTTCATTGGTTCTAATTTGGTTTCCCCTTTGGTGAAACGCTATTTGCGTCATTTTTACCAAACAGCCGATGCGGTCATCACTCCAACCGAGTATTCTAAATCTTTGATTGCAGGTTATGGGGTTCAAACACCTATTTATGTAGTGTCAAATGGCATTGATTTGTCACGTTATGTGCCAAATCCACAAAAAGAGCAGGCTTTTAGGGATTATTTTAAGCTAAAATCTGATGACAAAGTGGTTATTTGTGCGGGATTGTATTTCATGCGCAAGGGTATTGATGATTTTATCAAGGTCGCTGAGCAGATGCCTGATGTCCGATTTATTTGGTTTGGAGATACAAACAAATGGGTGATTCCGCATAAAGTCAGACGTTTAGTCGAACACGACCACCCTGAAAATGTTACTTTTGCAGGCTACATTAAAGGTGATGTTTTTGAGGGAGCTATGAGTGGTGCGGATGCTTTCTTTTTCCCAAGTCGTGAAGAAACAGAAGGTATCGTGGTCTTAGAGGCTTTGGCTAGTCACCAACGAGTCGTTTTGCGTGATATTCCCGTTTATAAGGGTTGGTTGGATGATAAATCAGCTACCTTTGCCAGCGATGTTCCTGGTTTTGTCAAGGCGCTTAGACAGGTGCTTGCTGATAAAACCTCTACACGTGAGGCAGGTTATCATGTGGCTGAGAGTCGCAGCATTGACAAGGTGGCTCATGAATTAGTGCAGGTTTATGAAAAAGTAATGGAGTGATAACATGAGAGTAGGTCTTTTTACGGATACTTATTTTCCGCAGGTATCAGGAGTTGCAACGAGTATTCGTACCCTAAAAGAAGAGTTAGAAAAAGCAGGGCACGAGGTTTATATTTTTACAACAACCGATAAAGCGGTGAAACGTTACGAAGATCCCACAATTATTCGTTTGCCAAGTGTTCCTTTTGTGTCGTTTACCGACCGTCGCGTGGCTTACCGTGGCTTGATTTCAACCTACAAAATCGCCAAACAATACAAATTGGACATTATTCACACGCAGACCGAATTTAGCGTTGGGATGTTAGGAAAAATGATCGCAGCGGCCTTGCGTATTCCTGCCGTCCATACCTATCACACCCAATACGAAGATTATGTGGGTTATATTGCAAATGGGAAAATCATCAAACCAGGCATGGTCAAATACATCATGCGTGGCTATTTGAATGACTTGGATGGGGTTATTTGCCCATCACGTATTGTTTTAAATCTTTTGGATGACTATCATATCAAAATTCCTAAACGTGTCGTTCCAACAGGCATCCATGTGGCTGAATACGAACGAGATGACATCACCGCTGAAGACACCAATGCTTTACGTGACAAATTAGGGTTGGCTGATGATGACATTATGTTGCTTAGCTTGTCTAGGGTTTCTTACGAGAAAAACATTCAAGCTGTTCTAAAACATTTGCCAGAGGTCTTGTCTGAAAACAAGCACGTCAAATTGGTTATTGCTGGTGATGGGCCTTACTTGAAAGACTTGCAGCAGCAAGCAAAAGAGCTGGGTATTGAGGACGCGGTTATTTTTACAGGTATGGTGCCACATGATGAAACGGTCTTGTATTACAAAACCTGCGATTTTTTCATCTCAGCTTCAACCAGTGAAACCCAAGGTTTGACTTATACAGAAAGTTTGGCGAGCGGAACACCAGTGATTGCACATGGTAATCCTTACTTGGATGACGTGATTGACCACAAGATGTTTGGAACCCTGTTTTACCGTGAGGATGATTTGGCGGACGCTATTTTAGATGCGATTGCAGACACGCCACCGATGAACCCTAAAGCCTATCAAGAAAAGTTGTATGATATTTCAGCTGAGCATTTTGGCAAATCGGTCTATGAATTTTACTTGGATGTCTTGATTTCAGCACGTAACAAGAAAAAAGAAAAAATTTCCATGACCATTCGTCGCAAGGAAAAACGTTCTGTCCATATTGCCCGTTCTGCTAGAGATTTGCCAAGAAGAGTGGCGAAATCAACAGCTAAAACGTCTGTCAAGGTTCTCAAAGCCCCAGGACGCATGATTCAACCTATCCGTGATTTTTTAGATTAGATTCCTTGAAAAATAAAATAATCGTGCTATAATAACTAACGAAGACAAGTTGAACAAGAACCAACCTTTAGAGCGAGTGCCGGCTGGTGAGAAGGGCACAGGGTTGACTGCTTCAATACTACTTCCTTGTTTTTATGCAAACATAAAACGGTAGCTACGATATAGCTGATCTGAGGTTCATGGCATTTTTTGTCGTGGATAAATGAAGGTGGAACCACGTTACGACGTCCTTTTGGGATGTCGTTTTTCTTTTATCCTGAGATGCTTGATAACCTTCTAACACTTGTAACCAATATAAAAGGAGATAGATATGGTTAACATTACTTTTCCAGACGGCGCTGTGCGTGAATTTGAATCTGGCGTGACAACATTTGAAATCGCGCAAAGCATCAGCAATTCATTAGCCAAAAAAGCTTTGGCAGGTAAATTAAACGGTAAATTGATTGACACAACGCGTGCCATTACAGAAGACGGTAGTCTTGAAATCGTGACACCTGATCACGAAGATGCCTTGCCAATCTTGCGTCACTCTGCAGCTCACCTCTTTGCACAAGCTGCACGACGTCTTTTCCCTGATATTCATCTTGGTGTTGGTCCTGCTATCCAAGATGGTTTCTACTACGATACTGATAATACTGCTGGTCAAATCACTGATGAAGACCTTCCTCGTATCGAAGAAGAAATGAAAAAAATTGTTAAAGAAAACTACCCATGTATTCGTCAAGAAGTGACTAAAGACGAAGCGCGTGAAATCTTCAAAAATGACCCTTACAAACTTGAATTGATTGAAGAACATTCAGAAGATGAAGGTGGTTTGACTATTTATTCACAAGGGGAATTCACAGACCTTTGTCGTGGCCCACACGTCCCAAGTACTGGTCGCATCCAAGTTTTCCACTTGTTGAACGTAGCGGGTGCTTACTGGCGTGGTAACAGTGACAATGCGATGATGCAACGTGTTTATGGTACAGCTTGGTTTGATAAAAAAGATTTGAAAGCTTACCTCAAACAACGTGAAGAAGCCAAAGAACGTGACCACCGTAAACTTGGTAAAGAACTTGACTTGTTCATGATTTCACAAGAAGTTGGTCAAGGGTTGCCATTCTGGTTGCCAGACGGAGCAACTATTCGTCGTACGTTGGAACGCTATATTGTGGATAAAGAAATCGCAGCTGGTTATCAACATGTTTACACACCACCAATTGCTTCTGTTGACCTTTACAAAACATCAGGTCACTGGGACCACTACCGTGAAGACATGTTCCCAACAATGGATATGGGTGATGGCGAATCATTTGTGCTTCGTCCAATGAACTGCCCACACCACATCGAAGTTTACAAACACCACGTGCATTCTTACCGTGAATTGCCAATTCGTATCGCTGAAATTGGTATGATGCACCGTTACGAAAAATCTGGTGCTCTTACTGGTTTGCAACGTGTGCGTGAAATGTCATTGAATGACGGCCATACCTTTGTGACACCTGAACAAATCCAAGACGAATTCAAACGTACCCTCCAATTGATTATTGATGTGTATGAAGATTTCAACTTGACTGATTACCGTTTCCGTTTGTCATACCGTGACCCTAAAGACACTCACAAATACTATGACAACGATGAAATGTGGGAAAATGCTCAAAGCATGTTGAAAGCTGCCATGGACGACATGGGCTTGGATTACTTTGAAGCAGAAGGTGAAGCTGCCTTTTATGGACCAAAACTTGATATCCAAGTGAAAACTGCCCTTGGTAATGAAGAAACCCTTTCAACTATCCAATTGGATTTCCTTCTTCCAGAACGTTTTGACCTTAAATACATCGGTGCTGATGGTGAAGAACACCGTCCAGTCATGATTCACCGTGGGGTTATCTCAACTATGGAACGCTTCACAGCCATCTTGATTGAAAATTACAAAGGGGCTTTCCCAACTTGGCTTGCTCCACACCAAGTGACTGTTATCCCAGTATCTAACGAAGCACATATTGATTACGCTTGGGAAGTAGCTAAAATCTTGCGTGATAAAGGGGTTCGTGCTGACGTGGACGAACGTAACGAAAAAATGCAACTTAAAATCCGTCAAAGCCAAACCAAGAAAATTCCTTACCAATTGATTGTTGGGGATAAAGAAATGGCTGACAAGACTGTCAATGTTCGTCGTTACGGTAGCAAACAAACCCACACAGAAAGTGTTGATGCCTTTGTGGAAAACATTTTGGCAGATATTGCTCGCAAATCTCGTCCAGCTAAATAAGGCATTTGTTCAATGGACCAGAAACACTCGAAAGCTTAGACTTTTGGGTGTTTTCTTTTCCTCAAAATCAGCTAACAAAAAAGACTCCACTTTACGTGGAGCCTATTTGAATAGTTTGAACAGAGTTTTCTACGATATACAGGATAATTACAATAAGTGATATTCGTGGAAGAGTTCTTCGATATAAGTGCCCTTAATCTTCTTGAGGGTTTCTTTAAGAATGACTCTTTCAGCCCAAGGAAGGTCAAGTTCATCCAATGATTTTTGGTCGTTCAAGTAATAGAAGGCGTTTAATAGCATGCGCACGTCAAAGGCAGAAGCGAATACTTCTGGTACACCACGGTCAACATGTAACAAGGTGTAAACAGCTTCCATAGCGGTTCGAACAGAGTATTCTGTTGTAAAGACAGTATCTCTTGGGGTTTCGGCGTAATTTCCGATAAAGGCAAGGTTTTTACTGTGTTTTGGAACAACTAATGGACGATCCTTGCTGCCACGTGGCATGAAGTAAGTGGTGATGTACGGCATGTGACAGGGAATGGTTGACGCAGCACTGGCAATGTCTTCAATTTGGTCTTCTGGCACACCAATATGGTAAAGCCATTCTTCACAAAGTTCCTTACCGCTACATTCATCAGGACGTTTGGCAATGTAATTACCTTCGCGGTCAGTGTAAAGAGCGTAGAGCCAAACAACAAGTTCATTTTCTTTTTGAACTTGGAAGTGTGGTTGACGGCTGATAGAATAACCTAACAACCAGTTAGAATCCTTGATACTGGTTGGTCCACTTGTAACGATAGAACCGCTGTAAGGGTCCTTATGGTTGATGTTTTCAATGTAAGGAGCCACGCGTTTATCTTTGAAAGTGATTGTCGCAGAAATGGTCCAGTTGCTATCAGGAATGTTTTCACAGAATTTTTCAGGGTGACCGAAGTCGCTATCTTGAGCGGCTAATTTCTTCCAAAGTTCCCAGCTGGCACCAAGTGGATGTTCGACAGGAGCAGGGTGGTCATTGTCACCAAAGGTAGAACTTTCAGTGATCGAACCATTTGTAACAAAGACAAGGTCGTCTTTGCTCAATGAAAGGCTTTCGCGTTCACCATCTTTAACCCATTCAATTTTAGTGGCGATCTTATCATTTCCAGAGCGGTTGACCAAGATGTTGGTAACGGTTGTATTGTATTGGAAATCAACGCCTTTTTCTTTCAAGAAGTGAACAAGAGGCAAAATCAATGATTCGTATTGATTGTATTTGGTAAATCGAAGAGATGAAAGGTTCTTCAATGTCCCAACGTGTTGGATGAAACGCATGAGGTAACGACGCATTTCCATCGCACTTGCCCAAGGTTCAAAGGCAAACATGGTACTCCAATAAAGCCAGAAGTTTGATTCAAAGAATTCATCGCTAAAGACTTGATTGATTTGGACATCGTCTAGTTGGCTTTCGGGTGTCAAAATCAAGTGAATGATTTCTTTAATAGCTTTTTCAGAAAGGGTTAATTGACCATCGTCAGGAATGGCTTTACCACGTTGATGAATGGCACGTGTCTTAGCATAACTAGGGTCTTCTTTGTTTAACCAGTAAAATTCATCCAAAATAGAATGTTCAGGATTGTCTAAAGATGGAATGGAACGGAATAAATCCCAAAGCACTTCAAAGTGAGGTTCCATTTCACGCCCACCACGGATGACATAGCCTAAACGTTCATTTTTAATCCCATCCATGCTACCACCTGGTAGCCCTAATTGTTCAAGGATGTGGATGCGTTCGCCTGGCATTTGTGCATCACGGATAAGGAAAACAGCTGTTGACAAGGCAGCTAGACCTCCACCGACAATGTAAGCCGATTTGTTATCGACATCTTCAGGTTTTTTAGGACGAGCAAAAGCTTCGTAATTACCATTTGAATAATACATACATGTCAACTCCTTATCTAAATTCATTCTCATTAAACCCCATTTTGAGAAAAGAGAATATAGACAAAGTGTGGAAAGTGTATAGATGTTAGACACTTTGGTAGATATGTCTAGTTATAATGGCTCAAGGACACGGCTGATGTGTTGTGCTAATGCTTCAGGATTTTCTTTTAAGCCAGAATCAATCCAGTCTAAAACAAAACCGACCAAAGCGTATTTGTAAAAATTCACACGGTAATCTAGCTCTGTTCCGCTCAAGTTTGGGTGTTTTTCTTGTACGATTGGCTTGATAAAGCGGTAAATGCGGTCATATAAAAAATGCTCCAGATAATTGCGGTTTACAGAATAATAGGTGTTGCAGACAAATTGTCGATTGTCTTGAATGTAATGAAAAATAGCCAAAAGCTCTTCTTGCCAGGTGCCTGAGTTGGCAGCTTGATTTAAAATCGTATCCCCATCCATGATGTAAATACGCTCCAAAAGGTCGTACAAATCATTGAAATGGTAGTAAAAAGTTTGGCGGTTGACATTGAGCTTTTTGACCAATTCGGTAACGGTCACCTTATCAAAGGATTTGTCCTGCATGATGTCTTTTAAGGCCTTGGCAAAGGCACGTTCTGTTAAATTATTCATAATGTCCTTTCTTGATTCGGTCTTCATTGTATCATGATTTGCCTAGAAAAACCTGAAAAAAGAGAAGTCTCTTGCGGTATGGTATAATAAGATGATTAGAAATACGAAAACGCTTTTAAAGAGATGATATGGGCATTTTAGGATAAAGAGAAAAAGATTGAGGAGGTTGATCATGGCAAGGGTTTATGTGGCAGATGATGAGAAGAATATTCGGGACTTGATTGCTTCTTTTTTGTGTGAACAAAGTTTAGAGGTAGAGGTGTTTGAAACAGGGACCAGTTGTTTTTGCGCTTTTTGGAGGAAGAAGCGGATGTAATTATTTTGGATGTGATGATGCCAGGCACCAGTGGCATAGACATTGCTGCTCGTATTCGAAAACAATCAGATGTTCCGATTATCTTGTTGACGGCGCGTGATGGGGACGAGGGCTTTTTGCAGGGCTTTTCAGCAGGGGCAGATGATTATTTTACCAAACCGTTTTCCCCTTTGAAATTAAGCTTGCGGGTGAAGGCGATTTTGAGCCGTCATGCCACGAGTTCTAAAAAAAGCGACGCGGATGTGATTGCCTACGAAGGCTTGACCTTATCAGAAAAAGAACGGCTTGTCCTTTACAAGAAAGTCCCATTGAAACTGACCAATACAGAATTTGAGTTGTTGAAAATGCTCCTCAAACATCAAGAGGAGGCCATTTCTCGCCAAGACCTGCTCCAGCAGATTTGGGGTTATGAGGAAGATGTGGAAACGCGTGTGACAGATGACACCATCAAACGCTTGCGAAAAAAATTGAGGGAGGTTGACAGCCATGTCCTTATTGAAACGGTTTGGGGTTACGGCTTCAAACTCACCAAGAAATAAGAAGAGTCAGCTAAGGGCAGACGATTTTGGCAGCGACAGGTGCGTTTTCGCACAACTTTGTTTGTGCAACCTCTAGCCATTCTCATGCTGTCATTTATCATGATTTTGCTGGTTTTTAACACGCTTTTGCGTATTTTTATCGCTGAGCAAGCCATTACGGCAATGCAAATGCAGTACGCACTCTGGATGCCTATCATTCAGGGGAAAAATCACCTCAGAAAACCACGGGCAATATCTTTGAAACCACTTATGTAATCATAGATGACCAATTTAACATTCAGTACATTTCGGCTTCTTTGTACGATTTATCAGAAAAGACGATTTCCAAAAAAGTGGTCGATGATTTTATCAATCACCCCAAGGCAGATTGGTCCTATCGGGAGTCGTCCAATTATTTTCTAGCGCAATTGCACCAATTTCGAAAAGTCAGGGTAGATGGCGCCAGCTACATGGTCAAGATGAAAAGTTATTCTGGGCAATTAGAGGGAAATTATATTGCCAAAAGTGACGCTCAATCGTCTAAATATTATGTGTTTGTATTTGCTAATGTTACTCCCATCGAAGAATTTGAATCCTACATTAACATCTTGTTGTTGGTGGTCATGGTGATTGTGGGCTTGGTAGCTAACCTTAGCATTTATGTGACCTCACGAAAATTGGACCGCAATTTTAGCAATCTCAAATCTTATATTTTACGCCTTGGTAATCGGGAAAAAATGGAGGACGACCCATATTTTGCCTACCATGAATTTAACGAGGTCCGCGAAACAGTGAACCACATGAGTGATTTGATTGACGCCAACCAACGCAGCCAGCAGCTCTTCTTTCAAAATTCCTCTCATGAATTGCGGACGCCTCTCATGTCTATTCAAGGTTATGCTGAAGGGATTCGCGAGGGGATTATCCCCAATACGCAAGAAGCAGCTGGTATTATTGTTGATGAGAGTGATAAAATGGCTCATTTGGTTGAGGATATGCTGACCCTATCCAAGATGGAATCTATTCAAACCCAGTTGCATCTGGAGCCTATAAACATCACAGATTTGCTTTATGACGTGACTTGGCGATTAAAAGCGGCCGCAGATGAGCGTGGCCTTGTCTTTGTGCACCACTTTAGTTCTGAAGAAGTCATGATAGAGGGTGATGAGAAGCTATTGGAATGCGCTGTTTCAAATATTGTGTCCAATGCTATCCGTTATGATAACAAGTACCTGACTATTTCAGTTGAGCAGCTGGAAACGGGTGTTCGTATCGAGCTGGCAAATGACGGTGAACCCATTGCTGCAGATGACCTTGAGCATCTTTTTGAACGCTTTTACAAGAGCAAATCAGGGCAATTTGGGCTCGGTTTAGCCATCACTAAAGAAATCATCGAACGTCATCAAGGCACGATAAGAGCCACTTCTAACGAGGAGAAAACCTGCTTTATCATTGATTTGCCAAATATCCAAAAGCATCTATGAGTTTTCATGGGTGCTTTTATCGTCGCAAATGCCAAAAAACTTGCCACAATTTTGCCGCAACTTTTCAAGACTTTGACCAAGATTTCTAAAAGAGCCTTAGGCTATAATAGAACCATACGGCAACGGTGTTCTTGTTAAAAGAATACCACGTAGAAATCGAATAGAACGCGAGGAGATATGATGACACAAGTTGGCAAACAACGACAATACATTCAAATCTTAACAGGTATCGGAGTGGTGATTTCGATTGCCTTGTTCATTTTCTTTCAGCAACACCAAAGTTACTTTCAGGTGGGCGGCGCTTTCCAACAATACCTTGGTCAAATGGGCTTACTAGCACCCATTATTTTTATCCTAGCACAAATGGTTCAGGTGGTTTACCCTATTATTCCTGGAGGCATGACTAGCGTCATTGGTTATATTGAGTTTGGTCCAATTTGGGGCTTTGTCTATAATCTCACAGGTATCTTTTTAGGGTCCCTCATGGCTTTTGCCTTGGCAAGACGTTACGGGGAAAATTTTGCCAGAGCCTTTGTTTCAGAAGAAACGTATAACAAATACATTGGTTACTTGGATAAAAACGATGGTAAATTTTATGAGAAATTTCTAGGTATTGCCTTTGCTTTCCCTGGTTTTCCAGATGATTTTTTGTGCATGGTTTCAGGTTTATCCCAAATGACCTTTAAGCGATTTACCTTGATTTTCTTGCTGACAAAGCCAGTTACCTTGTACCTATATACCATCGTTGCTTACCAAGGCTTTGGCTACTTGCTTGCCTTGTTGCGTTAATAAAAAAGCTTATTCAAATGAATAAGCTTTTTTGATAGGTTTTTATTCGGCAGCTTTTTCCCATTTTTTGGCTAGTCGTCTTGAGAAAGTTGAAATCGAAAAGTTGATAACAAAGTAAATCGCTGTGATAAACGCATACAAGGTAAAGACTTGACTAGGTTCAAAATAGCGTCCCATCAAGATTTGGCTTTTCCCAAATAATTCTTGAATGGCGATAACCGAATACAACAATGACGTGTCTTTGATGACCGTTACAAACTGTGAGATGATAGCTGGTAGCATTTTGCGGAAGGCTTGAGGGAAAATGATGTAAACAAAGATTTGGAAAGAAGTCATTCCTTGTGACAAGCCAGCCTCGGTTTGCCCTTTATCGACCCCATTTAGCCCACCACGGATGATTTCAGCTAAAGCCGCAGAGGTAAAGACGGTAAATGCCGTAATCCCAGCTGGAGTGGATTTCATTTGGAAAACCAAGAAAATGATGAAAATCCAAAGCAAGTTAGGAACGTTACGGACAAATTCGATGTAAATGCTTGAAATGATGCTAAGAACAGGATTTTTCCCATTACGCATCACGGCTAAAACTGTTCCAATAAGCGTTGATAAAACAATGGAAATAAATGAAATATAAAGCGTTAGCTGTAATCCTTGGAGGATAAAGCTAATATTCGTCGGTGTTAATACTGACATTTAGATTCCTCCTAAAGTGAATATGAGCGTTTGTTCTTTTCTTCTCGACGGCGTGCCCAAGTTGCAAGTGGGAAACACATGATGAAGTAAAGAACCGCCGCTCCAGCAAAGGCAGGAACGTAGTTAGTTGTTTCATAGGCCCAAGCTTTGGCTGTGAACATGATGTCTGCCCCAGAAATGATGGCAACCGTTGACGTATTTTTGATAAGGTTTACCACTTGGTTAGTCAACGGTGGTAAAATCGTTCGCACCGCTTGTGGCAAAATGATGAGGCTCATGGTTTGATTGTAGCTAAAACCTTGTGATAGGGCAGCTTCTGTTTGCCCTTTTGGCACGGCTTCAATCCCAGAACGGATAACCTCAGCGATATAAGCCCCGTGGTAAATGCCCACACACAAAACCGCTGTGAAAAAGGTTGAAATCATGATAGCCCCATTTGAGATAATGGCAAGTCCATAATACACAAACACGAATTGGACCAGCAGTGGGGTATTTTGGAAAATCTCAACATAAACCCGTGCAATCCCTTTTAAGACCTTGCTTTTAGACGAAGACATGGCACCAAAAACGACGCCCAGCAAAAAGGCTAAAATCAAGGCACAGGCTGACATACTCAAAGTATATAGAAACCCTTTTGCAAATTCACCGAAATTGGCAAAGAAATCTGCCCAACGTGAGAGCGCAAAAGGACTAGACGTTAATAAAAACATACGTTTCTCCTTTCTTAATTCTCGCTCGGTGTTGCAGGTGTTAGATGATATTTGTCATATAATTTTTGCAACTCTCCGTCAGCTTTCCATTCTGAAAGCAAGGTGTTGATATCGTTAATCAAGCCTTGGTTGGCTTTGGTCGCCGCGATACCATATTCTTGGACGTTAAATCCTTGGCTAAGGATTTTGGTTTTCTTGCTGACGTAACCACTCAAGATAGACTTATCCACAGAAAAAGCGTTGATGCGGTTAGCATAAAGCGAAATAGCCAACTCAGGATAAGAACCCAATTGCACAAATTTAAATTTGAGATGGTGGGCTTTGCCGTATTCTTCAATAGCTGCTTTGGTTGTTGAACCTTGTGCCACCCCAATAGTCAAGCCATTTAAATCGTCAATGGTTTTATAGCCTTTTGAACGGTCAACAAGGAAGCCAATCTCATCGTAGTAGTAAGGCTCTGAAATGGCATAAGATGCTTGACGTTCTTTGGTAATGGTATAAGTCGCAATCAAAATATCAATTTGCCCATTGTCCAAAAGGGCTTCACGCGTTTGAGCTGTTACGGGTGTGAATTCTACTTTCACGCCTAATTGTTTAGCGATTTTTTTCCCTAAATCAATTTCGAGCCCTTCGTATTGGCCAGCCTCGGCAGAATAATAACCAAAGTTTGGCACGTCTTGTTTGACCCCAACTTTTAACACGCCTGCTTTTTGGATTTTTTGAATGGCTTCTGAACTGCTATCGTCTGCTCTGACCTTACTTGAAAACAGGGTCAAGCTGATCAGTGCCACAACAGCGACAACTAGCATTCTGGTTAATTTCTTCATATCAGTGAACTCCTTTATTCTTGGGCAACATTGTCGCTGGTATGATTGATGACTTTACTTAAGAATTGTTTGGCGCGAGGCTCAGTTGGGTTGTCAAAGAAGCCTTTGACGTCTGTGGTATCCACTAGAATTTTACCTTCTGCCATGAAGATGATGCGGTCCGCCACTTCGCGCGCAAAGCCCATTTCGTGGGTTACGACAATCATGTTCATGCCTTCTTTGGCAAGGTTTTGCATAATGGCAAGCACGTCCCCAATCGTTTCAGGGTCAAGGGCTGAAGTCGGTTCGTCAAATAAGAGCAATTCAGGCTGCATGGCTAATCCACGAGCGATAGCCACACGTTGTTTTTGCCCACCAGAAAGCATCCCTGGGTAAGAATCTTTGCGGTCCCACATATTCACATAAGTCAAATATTTTTGAGCGATTTCTTCAGCTTCTTGTTTTGATTTTCCAAGAACCTTCATAGGAGCCAAAGTAACATTTTCTAACACGGTTTTGTGAGGGTAGAGGTTGAAGTGTTGAAAGACCATGCCGACTTCTTTGCGGAGTTGCACAAGGTCTTTAGCAGACGCATTTACCAATTTATGCCCGTTGACTTTTAAGCTACCTGTTTCGATAGATTCCAAGGCGTTCATGGTACGAATGAGGGTTGACTTCCCAGAACCAGACGGTCCTAAAAGCACCACGACTTGTCCTTTCTCGATTTCTAGGTTAATATTTCTAAGCGCATGGTAATCACCATAGTATTTTTCAACGTTTTTAAATTCAATAAGTGCCACGAGTATCTCCTTTTTAAGATAGAAATAATTAGATGTAAGCATATCTAACATAAGGGGTAAGTTAATGATATCATAGAGGGTCTTAATTGTCAATTATTTTCAGAAAATTTAAATAATGTGTAACAATAGATATGGTGTTATCGTCAAAAAAGAGGCAAGTAAGCAAACAAGGTGATCAATATTTCCAATTGAATTCGAAATTTGTTATAATCAAGGGTAGCAGTTAGGACAATCGCTTACCGATTGTGGTGTGAGAATTTTTGAATTGTTGAAGAATGAAGAGGTGGCATATGAAAAAAATTCTTATTATTGATGATGAAAAACCGATTTCGGATATTATTAAATTTAATTTGAACAAGGAAGGTTATGAAACCATCACGGCTTTTGATGGTCGTGAAGCCTTGAAGAAATTTGAGGAAGAATCGCCTGATTTGATTATTTTGGACTTGATGTTGCCAGAATTAGACGGGCTTGAAGTGGCTAAGGAAGTTCGTAAAACGAGCCACATTCCGATTATCATGCTATCGGCTAAAGATAGTGAGTTTGATAAGGTTATTGGTTTGGAAATTGGGGCCGATGATTATGTGACTAAACCATTTTCAAATCGTGAGTTGTTGGCGCGTGTGAAGGCTCACTTGCGACGCACGGAAAACATTGAAAGTGCCGTGGCTGAGGAAAATGCCTCAACAACTGGTTCTGAAATTGTGATTGGGGATTTGGAGATTTTGCCAGATGCTTTTGTTGCTCAAAAACGTGGGGAAGATATCGAATTGACCCACCGTGAATTTGAATTATTGCATCATTTGGCAACCCACATGGGACAAGTGATGACGCGTGAATATTTGTTGGAAACGGTTTGGGGCTATGATTATTTCGGCGATGTTCGTACTGTTGACGTGACGATTCGTCGCTTGCGTGAAAAAATCGAAGACACGCCTAGCCGACCTGAATACATTTTGACCCGACGTGGTGTTGGTTATTACATGAAATCTTATGAATAAGGTAATGTTAGATTATTTTGAGCAAACGCTCCTCTTCCTTTTAGCTTTTGTAGCGGTTTATTTTGTGTATTTGGCGATTCGTGATTACCGCACGTCTCTTAATATCAGGCGTTTAAGCGGTAAGGTGCGAGAGCTGATTACAGGACAATATTCAGAAGACATTGTTATCAAAAAAGATAGAGATTTAGCAGAATTAGCAGCGCAATTAAATGATTTGTCAACCGTCTTTCGCTTAGCCCAAGAAAATTTAGCCCAAGAAAAAAATCGTTTAGCCAGCATCTTGTCTTACATGACCGATGGGGTGCTTGCTACGGACCGTGCGGGCAATATCACCATGATTAACCAAACGGCGCAGCAGCAGCTGAATTTGGAGCGCGTGGAGGCTTTGAAACTTAATATCATTGATATTTTAGGGTCGGACAGTCATTACACTTATCATGATTTGGTGTCAAAGACGCCTGAGATTGTTTTAAACCGTCGGGACGAAACGGGTGAATTTATCACCTTGCGTATTCGATTTGCCTTAAATCGCCATGATAGTGGCTTTATTTCAGGGCTTATTGCCGTTTTGCACGACACAACTGAGCAGGAAAAAGAAGACAGGGAGCGTCGCCTCTTTGTTTCCAATGTCAGTCACGAGTTGCGGACGCCCTTGACCTCTGTCAAATCGTATCTGGAAGCTTTGGACGAGGGAGCGCTGAAAGAAGATATCGCCCCTAGCTTTATCAAGGTGTCTTTGGATGAAACTAATCGCATGATTCGCATGATTTCGGACTTGCTCAACCTATCGCGGATTGATAATCAGACGGTTCGTCTGGAAGTAGAAGTGACCAATTTTACAGCTTTTATGACCTCGATTTTGAACCGTTTTGACCAAATCAAAAACCAAGATACCATTAGTGGCAAGTATTACGAGATTGTGCGTGATTACCCTATCAAGCCCATTTGGCTGGAAATTGACCCAGATAAAATGACGCAAGTCTTGGATAACATTTTAAACAATGCTATCAAGTATTCGCCAGATGGTGGCAAAATTACGGTGAAAATGCGGACGACAGAAACCCAGTTAATCATTTCCATTTCTGATGAGGGGCTTGGAATTCCGAAAAAAGATTTGCCGCTTATCTTTGACCGTTTCTACCGTGTGGATAAGGCAAGAAGCCGTGCCCAAGGTGGTTCAGGACTTGGTTTAGCTATTGCCAAGGAAATTGTCAAACAACACAAGGGCTTTATTTGGGCACAAAGTACATATGGAAAGGGCTCAACCTTTACGATTGTACTTCCATATGAAAAAGATTCTGAAGTTTATGATGAATGGGAGGACGATGAAGAATAGATGTCAGACAGTAGTTTTAAATATAGTATTTTAGCTTCTGGTTCAACAGGAAATTCCTTTTATGTCGAAACGCCTAAAAAGCGTTTTTTAATCGATGCGGGGTTGACAGGTAAGAAAATCACGAGTTTGCTGGCTGAAATTGACCGTAAGCCAGAGGATTTGGATGCTATCTTTATCACTCACGAGCACTCTGACCATATTAAGGGTGTTGGGGTTCTAGCGCGTCGCTATCACCTTGACATCTATGCCAATGAAAAAACGTGGGAAACCATTGATAGCCGCCAAATGATTGGGAAATTGGACAATGTGCAAAAGCACGTTTTTGAACGTGGCAAACTCATGACCTTTGGTGACATTGATATCGAAAGTTTTGGGGTTAGTCATGACGCTGTGGACCCTCAATTTTACCGTTTGATGAAGGATGATAAGTCTTTTGTCTTGTTGACAGATACGGGTTATGTGAGTGACCGCATGGCTGGTATGATTGAAAATGCCGATGGTTATCTCATTGAAGCCAATCACGATGTGGATATTTTGCGTTCAGGAGCCTATCCTTGGAGTTTGAAACAACGCATTTTGTCTGACAAGGGACACTTGTCCAATGAGGACGGTGCCCAAACCATGATTCGCACCATTGGTAACCGCACGAAAAAGATTTACCTAGGGCATTTGAGCAAGGAAAATAATATTAAAGAATTGGCGCACATGACCATGGAAAATAATCTCATGCAGGCTGATTTTGGGGTAGGAAATGACATGACGGTCCATGATACTTCACCAGATGAAGCGACGCCATTAACCATTCTTTAAACAAAGCAAAGCTAGGTCAACCGCCTTTTGGTTGCTAGCTTTTTTAGATTGTGGAGATATTTCAAGCGAAATTGCGATTGGCTCAACATTTTTCACGACTTTTTGGTATAATAAAAAGGTCTATAACACTGTTTGTTAAGATGTGTGACAGGCAGCTTTTGTTGATGTCGGCGTTGCTAGGTCTATGTTGAAGGGAGATTTGTTGTGCAAGCTTTAAATGAAAAACTGAAGCAAGAATTTGGAATCGATTTCAAGGATAAGACGTTGTTGGAAACAGCCTTTACCCACACTTCTTATGCCAATGAACATCGTCTCCTAAACATTTCACATAATGAGCGCTTGGAATTTTTAGGAGACGCCGTTCTTCAATTATTGATTTCACAATACTTATTTAAAAAATACCCTAAAAAACCCGAAGGGGATTTGTCAAAAATGCGTTCCATGATTGTTCGTGAGGAATCATTGGCTGGTTTTTCACGTTATTGTGGTTTTGATGCCTACATCAAATTAGGCAATGGCGAAGAAAAATCAGGCGGTCGTCACCGTGACACGATTTTAGGGGATTTGTTTGAAGCCTTTCTTGGTGCTTTATTGATGGACCAAGGTGTTGAGGCGGTCAATGCCTTTTTGAACAAGGTTATGATTCCCCAAGTCGAAAAGGGTAATTTTGAACGTGTCAAAGACTACAAAACCACTCTTCAAGAATTGCTGCAAGGGCAAGGTGATGTGAGCATTGATTACCGTGTGTCTAATGAATCAGGTCCTGCCCATGCCAAGGTCTTTGAAGTGACGGTATTTGTTAATGATGAAGCCAAAAGCAAAGGTATTGGCAAGTCGAAAAAATTAGCGGAACAAGATGCCGCCAAAAATGCTTTAGACGCGTTGCAATAACTGTTTTGAAAGGAATTACGAAGGGCAATGCTCACCTATTGCAAGTGTTGAGCTGACTGTTTGAAGAGTCGTTCATGCTTTCTTAGGTGTGTTTGCCTTTTTTGTTTGATTATGCACTTAAAAGAAATCGAGATGCAAGGGTTCAAATCTTTTGCAGATAAAACGCTGGTCAGCTTTGACAAAGGGGTGACGGCGATTGTCGGACCTAATGGGTCTGGAAAATCCAATATCACCGAAAGTCTGCGTTGGGCGCTAGGAGAATCCTCTGCCAAAAGCTTGCGCGGTGGCAAGATGCCAGATGTCATTTTTGCAGGTACAGAAACACGTAAAGCCCTCAATTACGCTCAGGTAACCGTGGTGCTGGATAATTCAGATGGTTTTATCCCACAAGCTAAGGAAACCATTCGCATTGAGCGTCGGATTTACCGTAGTGGCGATAGTGAGTATTTGATTGACGGGCGCAAGGTTCGTTTGCGTGATATTCACGATTTGTTCATGGATACGGGCTTGGGTCGGGATTCTTTTTCAATCATTTCCCAAGGGCGTGTGGAGGAGATTTTCAATAGCAAACCCGAAGAACGTCGGGCTATTTTTGAAGAGGCTGCGGGTGTGTTGAAATACAAGACACGTAAGAAAGAAACGCAGACCAAACTCAATCAAACGCAAGACAATCTAGACCGCTTGGAAGATATTATTTATGAATTGGACACGCAAATCGTGCCTTTAGAAAGACAAGCTCAGGTTGCCCAGCAGTTTCTGGTTTTTGAAGAGGAACGCAAGCAACTGCAGTTGAGTATTTTGGTTGAGGATATTCAAACAGATCAAGCTCAGTTGGAGCAGTTGAAGAGTTCTCTGGCGACTGTGCAGACAGATTTGTCGGCTTTTTATGCTCAGCAAGAGCATTTGGAAAAGAAAAATCATGCCTTAAAAGACAAACGTCGCCAGTTGTCTGAAGCCATTTCCAAGGGGCAAGATGACTTGATGCTTGTCACGAAAACTTTAGCTGATGTCGCTCATCAGATGGATTTGATTACCCTCGAATCCAGCCAAAAAGAAGAGAAAAAACAAGCCACAAGTAGCCAATTACAGGAATTGAAAGCTACGCAAAGCCAATTGCAAGAAGAAGTGACACAAAAGAAAGAACACTTAAAGCAATTAAACGAGCAATTGAGCACTACGCGTTCGCAAATCAAGCACTTGGAAGCAGAGTTGCAGCAATTTTCATCGGACCCAGACCAAGTGATTGAGCATTTGCGTGAAGAATTTGTCGGCTTGATGCAAAAAGAGGCAGAGTTGTCCAACCGATTGACCGCGACCTTGGCGGACATGGATAATCAAAAACAATTATCGGCATCCAAGTCCGAAGAACTCTCAAAAACGCAGGCTAATTTAGCAAGCTTGCAAGAAGAAGCTAAGGCTGCTTTGGCGCATTTTGAAGCCTCTCGTCAAGACGTTAAGGACTTGCTAGATACTTATCAAAAGGTACAGCAAGAAACCAATCAGCTTGAAAAAGACTACCACAGCCAACAAGACAAACTCTTTGACCAATTGGATGTGATCAAGTCCAAAGAAGCCAGACAGGCCAGCTTAGCCTCTATTTTGAAAAATCACAGCCAGTTTTACACTGGTGTTAAGGCTGTTTTGCAAGCTTCAGCTCAGCTAGGTGGCATTATTGGTGCGGTGAGTGAGCACTTGACCTTTGACAAACATTACCAGACGGCACTTGAAATTGCCCTTGGAGGAGCAAGCCAGCACGTCATTGTAGAAGATGAGGCATCTGCGAAACGTTCCATTGATTTTCTGAAGAAAAAACGTCAAGGGCGGGCAACTTTCTTACCACTCACAACCATTAAGCCAAGACACCTATCTGCTCAAAACCGTTCACTACTAAAAGGTAGTCAAGGCTTTTTAGGTGTAGCCAGCGACTTGGTTGCTGTGGAGTCACGTCTAGATACCATTTTCCAGAATTTACTGGGAACGACGGCTATTTTTGATACAGTAGACCACGCCAATCAAGCAGCCCGCCGTTTGCATTATCAGGTGCGTTTGGTAACCCTAGATGGAACCGAAATCCGTCCAGGCGGTTCTTTTTCAGGTGGTGCCAATCGTCAAAATAACACGATGTTCATCAAGCCTGAATTGGATTACCTTGTGGCTGAATTGGGAGAATTGCGAAGCTTGCAGTTGCAACAAGAAAAGCAGGTTCAATCCTTGCAAGAACGCTTGAAAGCTCAACAAGAACGCCTGAAACAATTAAAAGCAGACAGCGAACAGGCACGATTTGCAGAGCAAAAGGCAGAGCTGGAATACCAGCAATTGGCAGAACGTTTGACTGATGTTAAGCAACTTTACCAACGTTTGCAAGCCTCAGAAGGTGCGCAAGACGATGTGGCCTTGCAGGAACAAAAAGCCAAACTGGAAGCTGATTTGCAGGCTATTGCTGAACGTAAAGAAGCCTTGAACCTTGAAATTGAGCAGATTAAAGAAAACAAGCAAGCCACCACGCAAAAAGTAGCCAGCCTGCGTCAGCAATTGTCACAGGAAACCTTAACAGAGCGTGATTTATTGAGTGAGCGAAAATTTGAGTCTGCCAATAAAACTCGCCTCGAAGTGACTTTGGCTGAAAAGAAAGAAGAAATTGAGCGCTTGGAGCAATTTTTGGCAACGACCAAAGACGACAATCAGTTGGAACGCTTGCCTATTTTGCAAAAGCAACAAGAAGCTGCTCAGGCCAAAAAATCAGAGCTTGACAAACAACTGGTTAGCCAACGCTTCGAATTGGAAGACTGCGAGGCACAGCTGGAAGAATTGGCTAATTTGATGACGCGTGAAAATCAGAAAAACGAGGATTTGATTCGTCAGCAAGCTAGCCTAGAAGCTCAAATCAGCCAAGTATCTAGCCGCCTGCGTCAATTTGCTCAAGACTTATCTGAGGATTACCAATTTACCTTGGAGGACGCCAAACAAGCCAGCCAAGCCATTGAGGACATGCCACGTGCTCGCCAATGCTTGCAAGACTTGCATCGTCAAATCAAGGCTTTGGGGCCTGTCAATCTGGATTCTATTGAGCAATATCAAGGAGTCAAGGAACGTCTGACCTTCCTAAACACGCAAAAAGACGACTTGATTCATTCCAAAGATTTGCTTTTGGGAACCATCAACGATATGGATGACGAAGTGAAAACGCGTTTCCAAACGACTTTCAATGCCATTCGTGAGTCCTTCAAACTAACCTTCTGCCAAATGTTTGGTGGTGGTTCGGCTGAATTGTCTTTGACGGATGACAATGTGTTGACCGCTGGGGTTGAGATTTCGGTGCAACCACCCGGCAAAAAAATCCAATCTTTGAATTTGATGTCAGGGGGAGAAAAAGCCCTGTCTGCTTTGGCTCTGCTCTTTTCAATCATCCGCATCAAGACCATTCCGTTTGTGATTTTGGATGAGGTAGAGGCTGCCTTGGACGAAGCCAATGTCAAACGTTTCGGGGATTACCTAAACCGTTTTGACCAATCCAGCCAATTCATCGTGGTAACCCACCGTAAGGGAACCATGGCTGCCGCAGATAGCATTTACGGCGTTACCATGCAAGAATCAGGCATTTCCCGCATCGTTTCGGTCAAATTAAAAGAGGCTGAAAACCTTGTGAACTAGCCTTTACAAAGAGAATAGAATGAATCCCAGCTGCTAACAGTTGGGGTTTTTAGGTCAATAGGAGTGTTAGATGTAAAAGTTTTAAAAGAATGCTGTATTCACAAGAAAATTAGAGTGTTTTTTGATAAAATAGGCTTATACGATTCTTTAGGAGTGTAATAATGATAAAGTTAGTAGCAACAGATATGGACGGTACGTTTTTAAACCGACAAGGTTCTTTTGATAAGGCAAGGTTGCGTGCTGTTTTAGATGATTTTGCTCAAAAAGGGATTTTATTTGCGGCAGCCAGTGGTCGTCCACTTTTGGCTTTGGAAAAAATGTTTGCGGATTACCATCATCAGATGGCTTTCATCGCTGAAAATGGTACCTTGGTCAAGGCTGATGGTTCTATTATCTTTGAATCAGGCCTCAGCAAGCCAGCTTATTTGGACATCATTGATACTTTATTGGAAAATCCCTACCTGTCAGGCTACGATTTTTTGTTATCAGGCGAAAAAGGAGCGTATTTGCACCAAAAAGCGAGCGATGAATACGCTCACTTCATTAGCCACTATTATGAAAATGTTCAACGTGTGCCAAATCTAGCACACATAGAAGATGCTATTTTGAAAGTAACGGCGAATTTTTCAGGTGATACGGTGCGTCAAGGTGAGGCTTGGTTTAATCAACGAGTGGATTTTGCGCGAGCTGTTACCACAGGGTTTAAATCGGTGGATATCATAGATAGTCGTGTCAACAAACGCACGGGTCTGGAAGCCCTTTGCCAAGCTTTTGAGATTGATAGCAGTGAAGTGCTTGCCTTTGGAGATAACCTCAACGATTTTGAAATGATGGGATTTGCTGGCACAGCCATCGCCACACAAAATGCCCGCCCAGAAATCAAAAACATCTCGGATGAAGTCATCGGAGATTGTGATGAAGAGGTTGTCATGACTTACATGGAAAGGTTGGCTAAACCATGACAGAGATAAAATTATTGGCTTTGGACTTGGATGGCACGCTTTTTGACAGTCAAAAGGTGGTGTCAGAGGAAAATAAACAAGCCTTGCGTGCAGCATGTGACAAGGGGGTAAAAGTTGTCATCACAACAGGTCGCCCCTTAAAAGCTGTTGAGGATTTGTTGGACGAATTGGATTTAATATCAGATGAGGATTACATCATCACCTTCAACGGCGGTTTGGTGCAAAAAACCAATGGGAAGATTTTGGATAAAAGCCAACTGACACGCGACCAATTGCGGCGTTTGCATGGGGCCTTGGAACCTCTAGGTTTGCCTTTTGACGTGCTTAGTGATGGCATCGTGTACAGTCTTCCTAGTCAGGGCAATCATTCTCATTACCCGCAGGCCAACCCAAAACTTACCTTTGTGGAGTTAGATAATTTTGATGAGATTCCAAAAGATGTTATTTACAACAAGGTGGTCAGCGTGACCGATCCTGAATTTTTGGATAAGCAAATTTTGCAGCTGCCAAAAGACTTGTATGAGGCATTTGAAATCTTTAAATCACGTGAGATTATTTTGGAAATGATGCCAAAAGGCGTTCACAAAGCAGCGGGCTTGCAGCAATTGATTGATCATCTAGGCTTCTTGCCTGAACAAGTGATGGCTATGGGGGATGAGGAAAATGATCTTTCCATGCTTAAATGGGCTGGCCTAGGTGTTGCCATGGCTAATGCTGTTCCTAAAGTCAAAGCCATCGCAAACCACACAACCACCCGCACCAATGAAGAATCAGGTGTTGCAGAAACTATCGAAGAATACATTTTAAAGGCGTAAATAGAAAGGAAGCGATAGGGCATCGGCTCTGTTGCCTTTGGTAATAGAATATGGGATTATTTGACCGTTTATTTAGAAATCGACGAAAAGACGAGGAAGTTGAAGACAAGCAGGTTGAGGAAACTGTTGTGGAAACCGAGGAGGTGACTGACACCCCTGAGGAAGGAAAAACAGAAGAAACAAGCACAGAAGCCTCTGACCTCACCTCAACAACAGAAGACACACAAGACGAAGCAGTGGAAGAAACAGAAGAAACGGATTCTACCCCAGCTGAAACTATCTTAGAAACTGTTGAAATCACGGAAGATGAGGATAATTCAGCAGATTTTGAGGAAACTGTGGAAACCCTTGCGGAAAACGAAGAAATGGTTTCAGAACCTTCTGAGGAACTTTCAGAAACAAAAGAAGTCATTTCTGAATCAACTGAAGAAGTTGCTGAAAAGATGACTTCTGACTCATCAGAAGATCTTTCTGAAAATGCAGCAGAAGCTGACCCGCATTTTTCAAATGTCATGGCGGATTATTACGCTAAAAAAGCTGCAGCTAAGGAAGCCTTGGAACGTGGCGAAAGCATCTCATTTGAGCCAATCAGCACACGTCAAGAAGAGCCAGAAGCAGAACCTGAAGTGGTGGCAGAGCCTGTTGAAACGGAAGAAGAAAAATACAACCGCAGCCTTAAGAAAACCCGTACTGGTTTCAGCGCGCGTTTGAATGCCTTTCTGGCCAATTTCCGCCGAGTGGACGAGGAATTCTTTGAAGAATTGGAAGAAATGCTGATTTTGTCTGACGTGGGTGTCAATGTGGCAACCCAGCTTACGGAAGAGTTGCGTTATGAGGCAAAATTGGAAAATGCCAAGAAAGCTGATGATTTAAAACGTGTCATCATTGAAAAATTGGTTGATATTTACGAAAAAGATGGCGTCTTTAATGAAAAAATCAATTTCCAAGACGGTTTGACCGTTATGCTCTTTGTCGGTGTTAATGGTGTCGGAAAGACCACTTCTATCGGGAAATTAGCTTATAAATACAAGCAAGAAGGCAAAAAAGTCATGCTGGTTGCCGCGGATACGTTCCGTGCAGGTGCGGTGGCTCAGTTGGTTGAGTGGGGACATCGAGTGGACGTGCCAGTTATCACAGGACCTGAAAAAGCTGACCCAGCCTCAGTCGTCTTTGACGGTATGGAAAAAGCTGTCGCTGAAAACGTTGATATTCTTATGATTGACACGGCAGGACGTCTGCAAAACAAAGACAACCTCATGGCTGAGCTTGAAAAAATAGGGCGTATTATCAAGCGTGTGGTTCCTGATGCGCCGCATGAAACCTTGTTGGCTCTTGATGCCTCAACAGGTCAAAATGCTCTCAGCCAAGCCAAAGAATTTTCAAAAATCACACCTTTGACGGGGCTTATCCTAACCAAGATTGACGGAACAGCCAAAGGTGGTGTTGTTCTTGCCATTCGTCAAGAATTAGATATTCCTGTTAAACTCATTGGTTTTGGTGAAAAAATCGATGACATCGGTGAATTTGATTCAGAAGACTTCATGCGTGGTCTTTTGGAAGGCATTATCTAAGAAGAACAAAAAAATTCCTACAACCTTAGTTGTAGGAATTTTTCGTTAAAAGACGCGGTAAACATAAGGATTCTTAGGTTCGTTTGTCTTTTTCATCTCGGTAATGTGTAAAACAGGCAAGGTCTGCTCAAGCGTTTGATTGTACTCAAGGCTGATAGTACCTGTGGCTGTAATCCACGTGTTATTTGGGTAACTCGTGTCGTTACCTGTTGTCAATAAGCCATAAACACCAGAGTCAGCAATACAGTGAATGATACCAAAACGGAATAAGAATTGATACCCCTCGTGTCCAGGCTCGTTGTAAACAAAGCCTGTGTAGGTGATTTCGCGTCCCATGAAGGCGTCAGGATAGACGTAGATAAGTTCCATGACTTCCATGTAGTTATCCGTCGTGATTTTAACAGGTCCTGTACCCTCGTATTGTTTTAATTCCTTTTGCATTTCTTTTTTATAAGCAGATGAGGTGAAATACAAGCTGGTATCAGGTTTGAGGTATTGAACGGTGGTGCCGTCCTCGCTGACTGTTCCAGCAGAGCCAGCCGCTAGGGGAAAATGGTAACCCTTGGCAGATACCGTTGTCGAATCAAGGGTGACTGTCGGAATCAACAAACCAACCAAAACAGGAATAGCTAAAATAATAGGACTAGCGAATTTGGCCAATTTGCCCTGCAAATGACTGTGGAGCTTCATATTTTTCACCCAAATGACCAGCTGGACAATGGCTAAAACAAAGGAAAGCACCATGGAAATATAGGCTAAATAAGCGTAGTGAGTATTGATGTATTGGTCCAATTTTCCTGAGAGTTGGAGGTACATGGACAATTCAAAATACCCCACAAGAATGATAAAACGAATCATGCTATTACCCCCACCACCAAACAATAAACAATGATAATTGCTGTTGACACGCTAATAAATTGGATGATAAAAGAGGTTTTGAAAGAATGCAGCATCATCATGAGGTTTTTGATATCCACCATAGGTCCAATCAAGAGAAAGGCTAAAATAGGTGCCGTTCCAAAAGTGGACAGTAGAGATGCTCCGATAAAGGCATCCGCCTCGCTACAAAGGGACAAGATGAAAGCCAGTAGCATCATGACTAAAATTGCCGTCAAAGCATTGCCCCCAATTTGTGTCAACAGACGTGTTGGCAAATAAATTTGCATTCCTGAGGCTACCAAGGTCCCAAAAACCAAGTAGCGCCCAGTGTCGAAAAATTCATCAATCGCGTGAGCTAGGGCGAGGAAAATTTTGCGGTACCAGGTTTCGCCAGAATAATCGTGGAAATGCGTTGGTTTGGCATTGGCTTTGAGGATGTTTTCATCTACCACAAAACCAAGCATGATACCAAGCGTCAGGGCAACGATAATGGCCCCCAGCAACCTCAGCCATAAAAAGCGCCAGCTATTTCCAAAAGCCGAATAAGTGGCAAAGAGGACGATGGGATTGATGATAGGTGCTGTTGCCAAGAAAGGAACAGCGGTGTAACTCGGTACTTTTTTCTCTAAAAAGCGCGTAATGATGGGCACAATCCCACATTCACACGAGGGAAAAATAAAACCAATAAAGGTTCCAAACAAGATGCGTAAGAAACGATTGCGGGGCAAAAAACGCTGCACCAAATCAGGTGTGATGTAAACTTCAATAAATCCCGACAAAATCGTTCCCAACAAGACAAAAGGCAGCGCCTCAATGATAATGGAGATGAAAATCGCAAACCATTGCAGAACGCTGGTTGGTAACTGATTAAAGATAGCCATAAGATTAATCAGTCACTTTCTTGTCTTTTTTGTCATCTTGTGCCTTGTCTTTTTCAGGGTCACTGGAAACCTTTGGCAAACTAGCAAAGTTGGAAAACATACTTTCCAAATCGTCTTGTCGTTTGTGTGTAATTGCCATAATGAGAAAAACCTCGTTTCTAAAATAATCACCCCCTATTATACTATCAAACCTTAAATAGCACAAAAACGGAGTTGCCCCGCTTGTTCAAAAGTCTTAGGGGCTTTTTTAGGACTTTGTGATATAATAAATCTACTATGAAAAATGAAAACATCACACCTATTGCCCAAGAAATGGGTATCAAGGAAGGGCAAATTGCCAAAGTTTTGGAATTAACTAGCGAAGGCAATACCATTCCTTTTATTGCACGTTACCGTAAAGAAATGACTGGTAACTTAGATGAAGTCCAAATTAAAACCATTATTGATTTGGATAAGAGCATGACGGCTTTAGCAGAACGCAAAGCCACTGTTCTCGCTAAAATTGACGAACAAGGGAAATTAACACCAGAATTGAAAACAGCTATTGAACAGGCTGAAAAATTGGCTGATGTTGAAGAATTGTATCTCCCTTACAAAGAAAAACGCCGTACCAAGGCAACGATTGCGAGAGAAGCAGGGCTATTTCCTTTGGCTCGCTTGATTTTGCAAAACAAACCGTCCTTGGAAGAAGAAGCCAAAGCCTTTTTGACAGAAGGTTTTGACACACCCGCCAAGGCGCTTGCAGGGGCTTGTGATATCCTCATCGAAGCTTTTTCAGAGGACAATCGAGTACGTTCGTGGGTTTACAATGAGATTTGGTCTTATAGTTCGATTGTTTCAAGCGTCAAAGACGAAGCAGCTGACGATAACAAGACTTTCCAAATCTACTATGATTTTTCAGAAAAAGTTGCGAAAATTCAAGGCTACCGCATTCTTGCCCTCAATCGTGGGGAAAAACTTGGTATTTTGAAAGTCGGCTTTGAGCATAATGTGGATAAAATGATTCGTTTCATGGGGGCACGTTTCAAACAAAAAAATGCCTACATTGATGATGTCATTGCCAAAACCATCAAGAAAAAAATCCTTCCAGCCATGGAGCGTCGTGTTCACAATGAGTTAACTGAAGGCGCGGAGGATGGGGCTATCCAACTCTTTTCAGAAAACTTGCGTCACCTCTTACTCGTGTCACCTCTTAAAGGCAAAATGGTGCTTGGGTTTGACCCTGCCTTTCGTACAGGTGCCAAATTAGCCGTGGTGGACCAAACAGGGAAATTGCTGACGACTCAAGTGATTTACCCCGTTCCACCAGCCAGCCAAGCTAAGATTGACCAATCAAAACAGGACTTAGCAGACCTCATTCGCACTTATGGCATTGAAATCATCGCCATTGGAAATGGGACAGCCAGCCGTGAAAGCGAAGCTTTTGTGGCACAAGTTTTGAAAGACTTCCCTGAAGTGTCTTACGTGATTGTCAATGAAAGCGGAGCTTCTGTGTATTCAGCGTCAGAATTGGCTCGCCACGAATTTCCTGATTTGACCGTTGAAAAACGCTCTGCCCTTTCCATTGCCCGTCGTCTGCAAGACCCTTTGGCAGAACTGGTGAAAATTGACCCTAAATCTATCGGTGTTGGGCAATACCAGCACGATGTTAGTCAGAAAAAATTGGCTGAAAACCTTGATTTTGTGGTGGATACCGTGGTTAACCAAGTCGGTGTTAACATCAATACTGCAAGCCCAGCCTTGTTGGCCCACGTTTCAGGTTTGAACAAAACCATTTCAGAAAATATCGTGAAATACCGTGACGAACACGGACGTATCACCTCACGTGAGGAAATCAAAAAAGTCCCTCGCTTGGGAGCCAAGGCCTTTGAACAAGCGGCTGGTTTCTTGCGTATCCCAGGGGCTGACAATATCCTTGACAATACAGGGGTTCACCCAGAGTCTTACAAGGCTGTTGAACGTTTGTTGCAAGAATTGAACATTACAGATTTGGATGAGTCAGCCAAAGCCAAACTCCAAGCCGTTTCAGTACCATCAATGGCAGAAACGATTGGCATTGGGCAAGAAACGCTCAAGGACATTATCGCCGACCTCTTAAAACCAGGTCGTGACTTGCGTGATGATTTTGAGGCACCTGTCTTGCGTCAGGACATTTTGGATATTTCTGACCTTGAAATCGGTCAAAAATTAGAAGGAACCGTTCGCAACGTTGTGGATTTCGGGGCCTTTGTGGATATTGGTTTGCACGATGACGGTTTGATTCACATTTCGCAAATGAGCAAATCCTTTGTCAGCCACCCAAGTCAAGTCGTTTCCGTTGGCGATATCGTCACCGTTTGGGTGTCAAAAATCGACAAAGAACGTGGCAAAATCAATCTTTCTTTGGTAGATTTGCGTGAACTTGACTGATTTTGTCAAAGCCGTGTCGCAAGAAGATTTTGGCAAGTCTTTTAACCATGTTGCCGTTTGGAACACCAAGCTCAGAAGCAGTGGCGGCCGCTTTTTCCCCGCTGACGGTCATTTGGACTTTAACCCCAAAATCTACGATACTTTTGGCTTAGATGTTTTTCGGAAAATCGTTCGGCACGAACTTTGCCATTACCACCTGTATTTTGCTGGAAAAGGCTATAAACACGCTGATGCTGATTTCAAAGACTTGCTAAAAGCCGTCGATGGCCTGCGCTATGTCCCCTCCCTCTCACAAAATGCTCCTGCCAACCATTACCGCTGCCAACAATGTGGACAAGACTACCACCGAAAGCGCCGTATCAACACCCAAAAATACCGCTGCGGCCGTTGTCAAGGCAAGTTGCTTATGATAAAATGAGAATTTCATGTGCAAATAATGAACCACATTAAAAGCTTAAGGAGGATTTAATGGAAGATATTTTTGTTGGGCTGACCCTTATTGGTTTAGTAGCTGCTTGCTGGTTTTGGAAGAAACAACCACAACTCAGACCGTAGCTAGTCAAGTTTCATCTGTTTCTACCACCATTTCAACGTCTTCTAGTTCTTCCACAGTTGAATCTTCAACTTCTTCCTCAAGTTCTAGTAGTACAACCGAAAGTAGTTCTTCGTCTGAAGAATTCAAGAAATTTGATACCGAAGCTGGTAAACAATTTGCTGAATATCTAAAACAACAACTAGATGCTAACTATGCAGATGTAGGTTATACTTTTACAGTAACTGGGGATAACTCTACGGTAAATGTTAATGTGTTACAAGATTTTAAGTACGAATCTGAAAGTGAGGTTCAAAGAATGGCAGATGCTCTCTTGAGTTTTAAAAACGGAAAATTCTATACTTGGGCAACTGAAAATGGCTATAATTATAACGATACACCATATTTAATCATGAATGCTGAAGATGGGACACCTCTTGCCTCACAAGGAATTTCTGGATATATGAAAGTAAAATGATATTTCTAAATAAAGATTAATACTTATGTCCAACCCATAAAAAATAAAATCAGTCGTAGGGCTGATTTTATTTTGTTGAAAGTGTTATATAATGATTGTAGTAGAGTAGAGAGGAAGTGAAGAGATGAAATCAGTACTCTATAAAAAGCGTGAAAACAAGATGGTTAGTGGGGTTTGTTCCGGAATTGCCGATAAATTCGGTTGGGACTTGCCTTTGACACGTGTGTTGACCGCTTTGCTCATTTATTTTTATGGCTTTGGTCTTGTACTATACATCCTTTTAGCCATCTTTCTTCCCTACAAAGAAGACATGACACAAAATGATGTGAGAACGGGTCCACGTCGGCGCAAGGACGCTGAGGTGGTTGACGAGGATAATGACGACGATTGGATTTGGTAATCCCCTCACCTGATAAACAGATGGGCTAAGGCGGTTTCTACTAGCGTGGGACTGACTTAGTCCATTTTTGGTAAATATAAGTGTCATCGCTTACTTTTAGAGGTGATTGTGATATAATAAAAAGAAAAGGAAAAAGGGTGGAACACGAACGAAAAGCGCAGCTCCCAGCCCTAACCGTTCAAAATCGCTGGGATTGAAAAAAAGTGTTGTGTTTTCGCAAAAAAGTGTTCCAGGTATGAAAACATGACTGTTACTGTCAAAATGTTAGTGGACAAGGTCAAGCTAAAAGTTGTCTATGGTAATGATGAATTCTTGGCCAAGGAAATTACAACGGCTGACATTTCAAGACCAGGTCTTGAAATGACGGGGTATTTTGATTACTACTCTCCCGAACGTTTGCAATTGTTGGGGATGAAAGAGTGGACCTATCTCATGAAGATGACCTCGCACAACCGTTACCAAGTCTTGACGGAGATGATTAAGCCTGAAACGCCAGCTATCATCGTAGCGCGCAAATTAGAAGTTCCTGAGGAAATGTTGGCTGCTGCTAAGGAAAAAGGCATTGCGATTTTGCAAAGTCACATCTCAACCAGTCGCTTGTCAGGTGAAATGTCTTGGTACTTGGATTCTTGCCTTGCTGAAAGAACCAGCGTTCATGGCGTGCTTATGGATATCTACGGCATGGGTGTCTTGATTCAAGGGGATTCAGGTATTGGAAAAAGTGAAACAGGTCTTGAATTGGTCAAACGTGGTCACCGTTTGGTTGCGGATGACCGTGTGGACGTCTTTGCCAAAGATGAAGAAACCTTGTGGGGTGAGCCAGCTGAGATTTTAAGGCACTTGCTAGAAATCAGAGGTGTTGGTATCATCGACGTGATGAGTCTGTATGGTGCTAGTGCCGTTAAAGGGTCATCACAAGTCCAATTGGTCATCTACCTAGAAAACTTTGAGTCAGGCAAGGTCTTTGACCGTCTTGGTAATGGCAATGAAGAAATTGAATTGTCAGGCGTTAAAATCCCGCGCGTGCGTATTCCTGTTAAAACAGGTCGTAACGTATCAGTTGTTATCGAAGCTGCCGCTATGAATTACCGTGCCAAACAAATGGGATTTGATGCGACCAAGACCTTTGAAGAGCGTTTGAGCAAGCTGATTAGTCAAAATGAGGAGAACGAATGATAAATCCCATTGCTCTTCAGTTAGGACCGTTCAGTATTCATTGGTATGCCATCTGTATCGTTTCAGGAATGCTTCTTGCTGTCTATTTAGCCATGCGAGAGGCACCTAGACGGCATATTTTGCCAGACGCTATCTTGGATTTCATCTTAATCGCCTTTCCTCTAGCCATTATCGGCGCACGACTCTACTACGTTGTTTTTGACTGCTCGTATTATGCCAGCCAGCCGCCAAGTGAAGTGTTTGCCATTTGGCACGGTGGATTAGCGATTTACGGTGGTTTGATTACAGGTGCGATTGTGCTTTTTGTGTTTTCTTACTATCGTGCCATCAATCCGCTGGATTTCTTGGACATTGCCGCTCCTGGTGTTATGATAGCCCAAGCTATAGGGAGGTGGGGAAATTTCGTCAATCAAGAAGCTTACGGAAAGATAGTCAGTCATTTGAATTACCTTCCCAATTTTATCCAACACCAAATGTATATTGATGGGGCTTATCGGGTGCCAACTTTCTTATACGAATCAGTCTGGAACCTGCTTGGCTTTATCCTTATTCTGAGCGTCAGACATCAACCACATTTCTTAAAACGGGGGGACATTACTTTCTTCTATCTGATTTGGTACGGTTGCGGTCGTTTCGTGATAGAAGGCATGCGAACAGATAGTTTGATGTTCTTTGGCATGCGTGTATCGCAGTGGTTGTCTGCTATTTTAGTAATCGTAGGACTCTTTTTCATGGTATGGCGCAGATGTCATCAAAAAGATATTCCTTATTATCAAGAAGCATAGAAAGTCAGTTAGGAGAAGAAATGTTAGAAGTAGCACTTTTAATTATTGCTATTGCATTTGCTATATTAGTTGGTGTTTTGATACCAATTGGCATTAAATTGTATCGGACAGTAGATGCGATCAATGAAACTATTGATGAAACCAAACAAACCATTACTGTCTTGACCAGTGATGTCAATGTGACACTCTATCAGACCAATGAATTGTTGGCTAAAGCTAATGTTTTGGTCGAAGATGTCAATGGTAAGGTAACAACCATCAATCCATTATTTGTAGCGGTTGCTGATTTATCTGAGACGGTGTCTGATTTAAATGGACAAGTTCGCCATTTAACGCAAAGAGCTTCTCAGGCATCATCAACAGTCACAAAAGCCAGTACTGCCCTTGCCATTGGTAGAGCAGCTACCAAATTATTTCAAAGAAGAGGAGAAGAATCATGAGTAAACTATTGAAGAATGTTATTGTCGGTATCGCTTCTGGTGCAGCTGTTGCGTATTTCTTGACATCTGAAAAAGGTAAAGAATTGCAACAAAAAGCGAAAAAAGCTTACGATGCTTACAAAGAAGACCCAACAAAATACAACCAAAAAGCAAAAGACAAAGCGACTGAATACACAGATTTGGCCGTTGATACCTTTAACGATTACAAACAAAAATTAGAATCTGGTGAATTGACCACAGAAGATATCTTGGGAGCTGTTAAAGAAAAAGGACAAGCCGTAGCAGAATACACAGGTGAAAAAGTATCAGAAGTCGCTTCTAAAGTATCAAAAGCCGTTGAAGAAACAGAAGCAGCTCATCATGATAAAACAGGTGCTGAAGTCGATGACATCATCATCAACTACGCTCCAAAATCACAAGAAGACACAGATGTTGAAACATCATCTGACGATGAACCTGTAAAAGTGAAAGTGAACCCTGAAGAAGAAGCAAAAGCTGATTCATCAGCTGAAGCAGACGAAGATAAAGCCAACTAAAAAAGGCCTAGGCCTTTTGGTTCATTAAAAAACTCCTGAGATAGCTGGTCAAGAGAACTTGAACATCAGCGCTCAGGGAGTTTTTTTATTCTTTTGTTCTGTTTTTGATAGACCGAATCATGCGCGGCACCCCTACAATGGTCGCTAGGCTAATAAGAGAGGCAAATAAGAATGACCAAAGAGGAGCTAAATGCAAAGCAAGTAAAAAGAATGACACAATAACCGTTAAAACGGCAAAAGATGCGATACGTGCAAAGAAAACCAATTCTTGAAAACGTTCATTCTCATGGTCTATATACTGAAAGGTTTTAAATTTTGGGCTAGAGTTTTGCTTTTGCTGCAAATCCTCTTTCTGCTCATGATGTTGTTTTAATGGTGTCGGCATATCCCTCTCCTCTAATTACCTAGCTATCATAACATAAAATGAAAGCTTTGTCATCTTTTTCCAAAACTTGACTAATGTTTCAAAATATGTTTAAAATAGTTGTTGCTCTTTTTAGGAAGCAATCTTTGATTTATCGACTTTTCAACCGTAAAGAAGGGATTTTTTGCCATTGGGATTTGGATAAATTATTATGACTAATCGTTATAGGAGTGGTATAATTAAAACATTATGGAAAAAATAATTATTACTGCGACGGCAGAATCTATCGAGCAGGTTAAAGAGCTCTTAGAGGCTGGTGTTGACCGCATTTACGTGGGAGAGGAAAATTTTGGCTTACGTCTTCCCCATAATTTCACTTACGATGAATTGCGTGAGATTGCAGGGCTTGTTCACGAGGCAGGTAAAGAAATTGTCATTGCTTGCAATGCCTTGATGCACCAAGACATGATGGTGGCTGTTCGCCCTTATCTTGATTTTTTGAAAGAAATCAAAGTGGATTACTTGGTATCAGGCGACGCTGGGATTTACTACATCAACCAGCACGAAGGCTATCATTTCAAAATGATTTACGATGTGTCCGTCTTTGTTACATCAAGCCGTCAAGCCAATTTCTGGGGTGATCACGGTGCCAGTGAAATCGTGTTAGCAAGGGAAATTCCGTCTGCGGAGTTGTTTAAAATGTCTGAAAACCTCCGTTACCCAGCAGAAATTCTCATGTATGGTGCAACGGTTATTCACCATTCAAAACGCCCTTTGTTGCAAAACTACTACAATTTCACGCATATTGATGATGAAAAAACGCGTGAACGTGGCTTGTTCTTAGCTGAACCAGCTGACCCAGAAAGTCACTATTCGATTTTTGAGGACAAACACGGCACACACATTTTTGATACGGACGATATCGACATGATGCCTAAATTGCCAGAGTTGCTAGAACACGGCTTCACACACTGGAAATTAGATGGTATCTATTGTCCAGGTCATAATTTTGTTGAAATTGCTAAGATTTTTGTTCAAGCGAAAAAACTGGTTGAGGCTGGCGAATTGACACAAGATAAAGCTTTCTTGCTGGATGAAAGCATTCGCCAATGGCATCCAAAAGGACGCAGCCTTGGAACTGGCTTTTACGATTTTGACCCGTCAGAGGTCAAATAATACAAATTCTGTTGTCTTGCCATGATTGAGTTACTATTTCAGGGCGTGACAAGACAACCCAACTACATTTTACGGAGAAATTGGTCTTAGACTAATCTTCTCACTACATTTACTATCTTGAAAATAGGAATTACAGAATGTCACAAAAAAAATTAAAACGTCCAGAGGTGTTAGCACCTGCTGGAACACTTGAAAAATTAAAAGTTGCTGTTGATTACGGTGCCGACGCTGTTTTTGTCGGTGGTCAAGCTTATGGTTTGCGTAGCCGTGCAGGAAATTTCACCATGGATGAACTCCGTGAAGGGATTCAGTACGCTCACGAACGTGGGGTAAACGTCCACGTTGCAGCCAACATGGTCACACACGAAGGCAATGAAGCAGGAGCAGGCGCATGGTTTAGAGAACTTCGCGATATGGGCTTGGATGCGGTAATTGTATCTGACCCTGCCTTGATGGTTATTTGCTTGACAGAAGCACCAGGATTAGAAGTACACGTATCAACTCAAGCGTCAACCACTAACTATGAGTCATTTGCTTTCTGGAAAGAAATTGGCGTGACGCGCGTGGTTTTAGCCCGCGAGGTGTCTATTGCCGAAATCGAAGAAATTCGCCAACACACTGACCTTGAAATTGAAGCCTTTGTTCATGGGGCAATGTGTATCGGTTATTCAGGGCGTTGTGTTTTGTCTAATCACATGAGTCACCGTGACGCTAACCGTGGTGGCTGCTCACAATCTTGCCGCTGGAAATACGACCTTTACGATATGCCATTTGGTCAAGAACGTCGCAGCCTAAAAGGCGAAATTCCAGAAGAATTTTCAATGTCAGCTGTGGATATGTGCATGATTGAGCACATTCCTGATTTGATTGAAAATGGTGTGGATAGCTTCAAAATTGAAGGTCGTATGAAATCAATCCACTATGTATCAACCGTTACAAACTGCTACCGCGCAGCCGTTGATGCTTATTTGGAAAGTCCTGAAAAATTTGAAGCCATCAAAGATGATTTGATTGACGAATTGTGGAAAGTCGCTCAGCGTGAATTGGCAACTGGTTTTTATTACAAAACACCAACAGAAGACGAGCAGTTATTTGGTGCTCGCCGCAAAATCCCACAATACAAATTTGTTGGAGAAGTTGTGTCATTTGATGCCGGAACAATGACAGCAACCATTCGCCAACGTAACGTTATCCTTGAAGGAGATGTGGTCGAATTTTACGGACCAGGTTTCCGTCATTTTGAAAACACCATCAAAGATTTGCATGACGCCGACGGCAATAAAATTGACCGTGCCCCAAATCCAATGGAATTATTAACCATTACCGTCCCACAAGAAGTACGCCCAGGCGATATGATTCGCTCGTGCAAGGAAGGGTTGATTAACCTTTACCAAAAAGATGGGTCTAGCAAAACGATTAGAGCATAATAGATAGCAAAAAAAGAACGACTAAAGCGAAGTCGTTCTTTTCTCTTGGTTGTGGTTTTCTTGTGATTGTCTGACTGTTGGCGGCACTAAAGTCAGATGCTTTATCGCATCAATCGGAATAATCGCTGAAATGTTGTGTTTAATATTTTTTAAAATCAATTTATTATGGGCAGTGTCCCATTTGACCAAATCGCCAGTAAAGCTTTTTTCCTCATAAATCGCATGCAAAGCCAAGTGTTTTTCCTGCGCTTCTTGAATGGTTTGAGAGAGCTTGTGGAAAATCAGCTGGTTATCTCTAGGCTGACCTTGAAAGTCCATATAGGTTTTGGTGTATTTTTTTAATGCGTGAATCAGATTTTTCATAGTGCTTTACCTAAAAAATTGTTAAAATGATTATACACCATTTTTGGTGAAAAAGAAACACGCCTTGCTGAAGTTTTTACGAATATCATTAGTAGGAGGTCCTTTATGGCAGAATTTAAATTTGAAATTGTTGAACACTTGCTTACCTTGTCTGAGAGCGATAAGGGATGGACGAAAGAGCTTAATCGCGTGAGTTTTAATGGCGCAGAGCCTAAATTTGATATTCGTTCATGGAGTCCTGACCATCAAAAAATGGGAAAAGGCATTACCCTTACCAATGACGAATTCAAGATTATTCTTGAAGCTTTTCGTCAATAAAATGTGTGATTATGTTTAGAAAAGGCTGGGATTTTTATCCTAGCCTTTTTCGATTGCTTGAAAATATGGTAAGTGTTGCAGTGAGCGTCTTAAAGTTTGGCTGATGAGGCTAATAACGACTATTTTTCCTAATTCAGGAAGGAGGAAAGGCAGGACACCTGTTAGCCAAGCAGCTTTCCAAGTCATGTCAGCTAGAAAATGCAGCCCTATAACGCCACAGACAAATGCCAAGGCATCCCCAAGGAGATTGCTTATGAAAATACCTGCTAAAGACGAGTGTCTTTGACAAAGGTAAGAAGTAACGCAGGCATAAGCAATAAATCCCCACAAAAAGCCAGCTGTCGGAGTGACAAAAGCACTAATCCCCCCAGCACCCCCAGCAAATACAGGTAGGCCAATAGCCCCCAATAGCCAGTAAACAAGAATGCTCAAACTGGCATCACGAAAACGAAAGGTTGATGCTACCAGCCCCACGGCAAGTGTCTGCAAGGTAAAAGGTACCGTACCAATTGGAATGGTAATCTGTGACAGGACAGCGATTAAAGCTGCTCCAAATGCGGGAAAAACAAGGGTTAATGCTCTGTTACTTGACATAAAGACCTCTTTCTTTTTAAAAATAGTAAACCTTTTTTAAATATATGGTTTACTAAAATTGTAACCAAAGAAATAGACGATGTCAAGTGCTGCATCGTCTATTTCTTTTTAGTGTTTCGTGTTTTTAAATAAAATGAGCAACCGATGATAGCAAAAGTAATGCCCAAAATGATAAAAGTACTTTTACGGGGTGTGTCTGCTAGTAAGCCATAAGCTAAAAAGATAGCAGCAGATAGGAAATAAATGGTGTGTCTAGACATGGCAACTCCTTTGATTGATGAATTACTCCTATTTTAGAATAAAGCGATGCGCTTTGCAATGGCTAAGATCAATAAACTAGTCAAAAACTGCTATTTTCTGTATAATAAAAATGAAACCGCAATCATAAGGAGAGAATAGGTGAAAACATGACAAGACTAGCGTATCGATATTATATTTTTGATTTTTATGACACCTTTGCTTATGTCTATGGGCTACTTAATTCTCGTGAGTATCAGGAAAAGTATGCCAATGACTTGAAGAAAGACTTGGCTCGGATTCCGATTGTTAAGCATAAAGAAAAGTATGTTGAAGTTGGTAAGGCTTTGATGGACTTGCACCTCAACTATGAAGAAGTACCTGTCTATGATGATGTGGAGATTCAGTTTTCTGCTCAGCCTTCTTACAAGGTTACTAAGATGAAATTCATCAAAAAAGGTGACCGCTCTGCGATTGTATTTAATAACGAAATCACCATTAAAAATATCCCTGAGAAAGCTTATGAATATATGGTCAATGGACGCTCAGCAATCGAATGGATTATGGACCAGTATCAGATTAAAACCGATAAGAAATCAGGCATCACAGATGATCCGAATGACAATGCCGTTATGGAAAGATTCTACAATACGCTCAAACACGAATTCTATTATCTCTACAAGTTTGATTCAAATGACATTCTTGACCAAAAGCTCTATGAATTCGTTTATGGGAAATATAATCACGTAAGACCACATCGTGCAAACGGTGGACTTACACCTTATGCTGCACGATGTCGTGCAGCGTAAGAAATTTTATACACTAGTGTTACAAAAATGCTTGACTAGGTCAAAACATATATGAATAGGAGAATAAAAATGAAAGAAAGAAAAAAAGCAATTATAAATATATTACTATTATTTTTAACACTTGTAATAAATGCCCTCGGAGCCCTCGGCCTAATCAATGGCTATTCACAAAAAGAGGTATCTGACAGATATTTGACCCTGATAACTCCAAGCCCAACTACATTCAGTATTTGGAGCATAATTTATATTCTTGTAATTTTATCATGTATTTTAATGATAATTAGAAGTGATAATGATTACTATAAAAACGTTATAAATAGAATTACTTCGCTCTTCCGCTTTTCCAGTTTATTCAACATACTATGGATTATATCATTTTCTTATCTACAATTAGAATTGTCAGTTATTTTTATTGTTGCCTTTTTATTTTCGCTATCATTAATATTAGAAAAATTATTATCAATAAAATCTAAAGGGCATTTTATAATACCTTTATCATTTGGAATATATGCCGGTTGGCTTTTTATAGCAACAGTTGTAAACATATCTGCAACTTTGGTTAAACTCAATTGGAATGGATTTGGAATATCTGACACTTTGTGGGCTTTTACAATCTTAATAGTAGCTGTAGTGATTGTATTTCTAGTCAACGTAAAAAATAAAAACGCTGTATTCCCTTTACCGATAGCCTGGGCTTATTTTGGAATCAATAATTTTCTTAAATCAAGCCAAGGCTTTTCGGGATCGTATCCTATATTAGAAAAAGTATCTATAGTAGGGATGATTTTACTTATAATGATATCAATTTTTAGATTTTATAAAAACAATTACAAAATTATTCCTACCACTTAAACTTAGTTTTTCTATTAACATTGACCTAGTCAAGCATTTTTGTAAATTCTATCAGTCATCATCAAAATTCAAAATGGAGTGAACATTTAATAAAACCTGTATCCATAAAGACAAGCTATCTGCTTAAAGGATTCAGATGGAGGGAAATTAAAAGCGGAACAAAATTAAATAAACATGGTAGTCTTAAATTTGAAGTACAAGCTAGTGATTTAAAGGATTATGACATTTGGTGGCAGGTGACAAATACAGGTAGAGAAGCTGAATTAGCAAACTCTTTACGAGGTGGCTTTTACAATTCGGAGTTAGTCGAGGGTAAAAGAGTTAGAAAAGAAAGGTACACTTTATACTGGGAGACATTATGTTGAGGCCTATCTAGTCAAGAATGGAATTTGTTATGGGAAAAGTAATCCGTTTGAGGTTATTATAACTGATAAATTTTCAATCGAATTCATAACATGACAAAAAATAGCTGGCGCTTTAATTGGCTCTTATAAAACTTCCTCAAAAAATAAGTCTTTTTCGAGAAAACAAAACTGACAGTGGAAATTCTGCTGTCAGTTTTCTTGTCTCAGAATGAAAAAACTTTGCTTGGAAAAGTCCAAGAGAAGCAATAAGCCTTTATAGGATTTTACAACCCTGTAAATAATTTCTGGTAAATTTTTGGTAAGTTGGTATATTTTCTATCCAGAAATCCCATCAAATCAAGGTTTTTAGAACACTTTATTTCATTGTTGGGAAGAGTAGGACGTCACGAATAGTTGTTGTATCTGTGAGGAGCATAACCAAACGGTCGATACCGATACCAAGTCCGCCTGTTGGTGGCATACCGTATTCAAGGGCTTCTACGTAGTCGTAGTCGATACCAGTCGCTTCGTCGTCACCAAGTTCTTTGGCTTTGGCTTGAGCTTCAAAACGTGACAATTGATCAATTGGGTCGTTAAGCTCTGTGAAGGCATTGCCGTATTCTTTGGTCATGATGAAGAGTTCGAAACGGTCAGTGAAACGTGGGTCTTCAGCATTTTTCTTAGCTAGTGGTGATACTTCTACTGGATGTCCGTACACAAAGGTTGGTTGAATCAATGTTTCTTCGACAAATTCTTCAAAGAAGGCGTTGATGATGTGACCAACTGAAGTGAAGTGTTTTTCAACAGGGACATTTTTTTCTTTGGCAATGGCTTGGGCTTCTTCAAGAGTCATGTCTTTCCAGAAATCAACACCAGTGACTTCTTTAATCGCATCCACCATGTGCACACGTTTAAATGGTTTGTCAATAGCGATTTCAGTACCTTGATATGAGATAGGACCTTCGCCTTTAACAGCTTTAGAAACGTGTTGGATGATACCTTCTGTCAAGTCCATGATGTCATGGAAATCAGCGTAAGCTTGGTAAGCTTCGATAGAAGTGAACTCAGGGTTGTGAGTGGCATCCATACCTTCGTTACGGAAGATGCGTCCGATTTCGTAAACTTTTTCCATACCACCAACGATTAAACGTTTCAAGTGAAGTTCTGTCGCGATACGAAGCACCATGTCAATGTCTTGGGCATTGTGGTGAGTGATGAATGGACGAGCTGCAGCACCCCCAGCTTCATTGTGAAGGACAGGTGTTTCCACTTCTAAGAAACCAAGTCCATCAAGGTAATGACGGATTTCAGAGATGATTTTTGAGCGTGTTACGAAGCGGTCAAAGCTTTCACGGTTTGAAATCAAGTCAAGGTAACGTTTACGGTATTTGGTTTCAACGTCTGTCAAGCCGTGGAACTTTTCTGGAAGTGGACGAAGAGATTTAGACAAGTGAGTGATGTGAGTGGCTTTGATAGTCAATTCACCCATGTCTGTACGCATGATTTCCCCTTCAACACCAAGGAAGTCACCAAGGTCTGCTTTTTTGAAAATTTGATAGTTTTCTTCTCCAACAGCGTCTTTGCGGACGTATATTTGGATTTGACCATCACGGTCTTGGATATGAGCAAATCCAACTTTACCCTTACCACGCTTAGTCATTAGTCGCCCAGCGATAATAGCTGTTTGGTTAATATCGTGAAGCTCTTCTTTGGTCTTGTCTGCGTATTTGTCTTTGAGTTGGCCAGAAGTAGCTGTGCGTTCAAAGCGTTTACCGAAAGGATCAATCCCTTGTTCAGCCAAATGTGCCATTTTTTCACGACGCACGATTTGTTGGTCATTTAATTCTTCGATGTGTTCGTTTGACATGTTTCCCTCCAAGTAAATAGTCTTTTCTATTGTATCATAAATCAAGCTATAATACACTTTATTTTATCGGCGAAGTTAAGAAAGTGTTTTCGTGTCCTTGATTGAAAATAAGGCTAAAAAATAGTATAATATGTGGCGGTAAATAATTAGAGAGAAAAGAGAACCATGATTACTTCAATTGTTTTTGACGTCGATGATACTATTTATGATCAGCAAGCGCCTTATCGTATTGCGGTTGAAAAGTGTTTCCCTGACTTTGATATGAGCAAGATTGGCCAAGCTTATATCCGTTTTCGTCATTATTCGGATGTAGGTTTTCCGCGCGTGATGGCTGGCGAATGGACTACCGAGTATTTCCGCTTTTGGCGTTGCAAGGAAACCTTATTAGAGTTTGGTTACCGTGAAATTGACGAGGCAACTGGTGTGGATTTCCAAGAAGTTTACGAGCAAGAGTTGGAAAACATTACCATGCTTGATGAAATGCGCATGACCCTTGATTTTCTAAAAGAAAAAGGGGTACCGATGGGCATTATCACTAATGGTCCAACAGAGCACCAACTAAAAAAAGTGAAAAAACTTGGCCTTTACGATTACGTTGATCCAAAACGTGTCATCGTTAGTCAGGCAACTGGTTTCCAAAAACCTGAAAAAGAAATTTTCAATCTGGCTGCTGAACAATTTGACATGAACCCTGCGACAACGCTTTATGTTGGGGATTCTTATGACAATGACGTCATGGGAGCTTTCAATGGTGGTTGGCATTCGATGTGGTTTAATCACCGTGGCCGTCAGTTAAAACCTGGTACTAAGCCTGTTTATGACGTGGCAATTGATAGCTTTGAGCAATTGTATGGAGCGGTGAAAGTACTCTTTGATCTTCCTGATAATAAATTCATCTTTGACGTGAACGATAAGAAAAATCCAATCTTGGAGCTAGGCATCAACAACGGCTTGATGATGGCCGCAGAACGTCTGCTTGAGAGCAATATCAGCATTGACAAGGTTGTGATTTTGCTTCGTTTGGATAAACAACAAGAAAAAGTCCTGCGTTTGAAATACGCTAGATAATCTAAAAAGACTCTTGAATAGCTTTCAAGAGTCTTTTTTTACTTATTTGTAAGAGGTGTCATTCCATTTGAGGCATGAAAAATGCTCAAAATCTTCGGTTTCCAAAATGGTCAAACTACCATTGTCAAGGCCGCCCTTAGCACGTAAGACAGCTGGTTCATAGCCCAGCAAAGTCCGAATGGAAGCCGTGAAATTTGCCCCGTGCCCCACCAGTAAAACATTTTGGTAGGGTTTGTCTTTTAAAAATTTGACGAAACTTGATACGCGTTTGGTGGTTTGATAAACCGACTCCGCTTCAAAAATGCTGTTGTTGAATTTGGCTAGGTTGTGGCGAAAAGCTTGCATTTGATGTGGATAAATGGCGCTGATTGTCGCAATTTTGTTGCCTTCTAATTTGCCGAGGTGCCATTCTCGCAAGGCTGGTTCAAAAGTGATAGTTTGTGGGTGCTGATTGCGTGACATGATGATTTGACAAGTGTCTTTAGCGCGTTTTAAGTCACTGGAAAACACGGCATCAAAGGAGATGTCTTGCAAATAATCGCCTAATTTTTCCAAATCATGAATGGATTCTTTTAGCAAGGGTGAATCGCCGTTTGCTCCTTGAAAACGTCCTTCAAGGTTCCATTGGGTTTTGCCGTGGCGGACAAAATAACATTTCATAAGGTCATTCTCCCATCTAACACTCAGTGTGACTAAGCTAATAAATCTGCAAATTGAGCATCGACAAAGTCAGCCAAGACTTGGCTATCAATGCGAATAGAGCGTCCAACTTCCCCAGCTGAAACAATCATTTGCCCTAATGTTAAAGCACTGTTGTCAATGAAAATTGGAAAATGGTGTTTTTGGCGAATACCAACGGGGTTATTTGCCCCATGGATATAGCCTGTCGTTTTTTGCAGGTCTTTTTGTGGAATCATGCTCACTTTTTTATTGCCAGATACTTTGGCAAGTTTCTTTTCTGACAGGTGCTCAGTGAGAGGAACAATCCCAATGACAGGACCTGTCTTGTCACCAGTTAAGGCTAGCGTTTTAAAAATATCTGATTTTTGAATGCCCTCAGGCAATTCTCCCTCAAGAGCGTTAATCGCTAAGCTATCGTGTTCAATGTGGACTTTATCTAAAATTTGGTCCACTAAGGTTTTCTTCATTTTTGCTTTTTTAGACATCATTACCACTTTCTAATGTTAAGAGTAGAAGCGCAGGGCTCCTTGTTAGGTTTATTATAATCAATCTGTTAGCATTTGACAAATTCCCAAGAGATCACACAAAAATAAGACTAGGAATTTTCCTAGCCTTATTTATTGCTATCTTCTTTGTTGTCACTTTTATTATTACTGCCACCAAACAATTTTTTGTAAGTTGATTTTTTGTCTTTGGTCACGGCAATTTGATTTAAATCTAAAGGCGAATTAAAGCCGTTGAGGTAACCTTGCGACGTGTACTGATGGAGGTCATAATCTAAATCGGTCTGTGGTGCGGCATTGTAGTAGCCAGAATCAGAACCATAAGCAGGAATCCACACGGCATCAAAGCCATCAACAGATATTTCTTGCTCATCCATGAAGTAGGTTCCAATGTAAATCCCAACCTTTTCGGCACCTAAACGTTTGAGCTCTTTAAGAAAAGCTTGGACTCCCTTATTCATGTCAGGCATGGTCGCCTCTTCAACGTCAACCCAGTAAAAAGTAGGCTTGTAAGGCGAAGCATTTTCATAGAAAGTCTTGGCCTCTTCCTTCATTTCTTTGACGCTTCTTCCTAAAGCATAACTATAAACCGCTACTGGAACGTCTCGTTTTTGTAGTTCTTTGATGTGGGTCTTAAACGATTTATCAATCCCAGTGGTATAAGCGGCGTTGCTATCTTTACTAATTTGTGATCCCCCGTACACACGAACGATAGCACCAGAAATATTTTTAGACAGAGTATCATAGTCAATTTCGCTTGGAAGTTGCCAACCAGAGATATCGATAATCGGATTAAGAACAAACTCTTTATCATTGTCAGTATCAGAAGTTGATGTAGTGGTACTCGTGCCACTCAAAGTCGGAATAGAAGCCTTTGCTGAAATTAACTGTTGTTCTTTTAGACTGTCTGAGTGCGTTTTACCGATCACGAGAAGGAGCCCTAAAAGGGCGAAGAAAACTACAACAACAATAGGTTTTATTCGTCTTCTCATTACTCATATTTTAGCGTAAAACGGTTTAAAAATCAAAACAATACGCTTTTGTAATACAATTGTCATATTTGCAATGACTTATGGGAATAAATGTCTAAATTTATGCTGTCATGGCTTCGGTGTAGGCGATGATTTGGTCAACGGTTTGGCTTAAAAATTGGATGGTGTCGCGGAGTGGTTGGTTAGTTGAAATGTCTGCTCCGATTAATTTAGCCGTGTCAAGCGGTGTACGTGAGCCACCAGATTTGAGGAAGGTTAGCCAGTCTTGGGCACCATTTGGGTTTTGCTTAAGGTTCAAAAAGCCAGCCGTTGCAATCACAAGCCCTGCAGAATAAGTGTAGCTGTAAAGTCCCATGTAGTAGTGGCTTTGACGCATCCAAGTCAATGCAGCATCGTCATCAATGTCAATGGCATCACCCCAAAATTGGCTGAGAACCTCTTTCATAATGCGATTAAGTTGCTCAGCTCCAAATGTTTTGCCCTCTTCAATAAGGGTGTAAACACGACGTTGGAAGGCAGCCTCTAGCAGATGCGTGATGAAATTGTGAAAATAAGTATCTGTCAAACGGTGGGCTAAGGCAAAGCGTTTTTGACGAGGGTCATCGAACTGCTGTTCCAAATAATCGCTCAGCAACAATTCATTGAAGGTTGAAGGGGCTTCTACATAATAAGTGGACATGTGGGTATTGAAGTAGCTTTGATGGTTGTCAGAAAAGATAAATTGCCCTGAGTGACCAATTTCGTGAATCAAGGTATAGACATCTGACAAACGCCCTGTCCAGCTCATGAAAATGTATGGGTGAACCTTGTATGGGTCTGCAGCATAGCCGCCTGAATCTTTATTGGCATTAGCAGCAAAATCCACCCAGCGCTCTTCTTGGTAGCGGGCAACTTCCTGACTGTATTCCTCACCCAGCGGAGCAACGGATTTCATCACCAAATCATAGGCATCGTCAATGCTGACGTGAGGATTTAAATCGCTATCCAAATCCAATTTCCAATCAGCAAAAGTCATTTTTGACAAGCCATTCACTTTTGCCACGTGTTTGAGGTATTTTTGTGCAATCGGCGCAAACTCTGTCATAATGAGATCAATTTGGCGGTCAAACATATCGCGGTCCACTTCTTGTTCGGCAAGGAGGTAGTCAAAAACAGAGTCGTACCCCCGCATATCCGCTATGATTTTTTCAGATTTGACCTGTGCCAAATAAGCACTTGCTGCGGCATTTTGGTGTTTTCTAAGCCCAGCTGAGAAAGAGCGGAAGGCATTTTCACGAACATCAGCGTCTTCATGATTTTGATAGAAATTTTCATAAGTGACAAAAGAGTTGCGGTAGGTTTTGCCGTTCACTTCAAAATCGTCCATTTCAAAATCACCTGCACGCATTTTAGTGTAAATGTCTTGCGGTGCGTTGAAAACTTCGGCCAGATTAGTCAAGGTTTTTTCGACTTCTGGTGAGATAAAGTGTTTCTTTTGGATTTTAGCTTGGCGAATGGCTGCGCTAAAATGTGGGTTGGCTTCTAATTCGTCCAAGATAGCCAAATCAGCAGTCGCAAGAGCCGTATCAAAAAAGCTGAGTGCCACATTAGCCTTGGTCATAAAGTCTGCCCCTGCCTGTGCGATTTGGGCAAATGATTCATCGCTGAAATCCGTTGTCTGCGGCATAAAAGCGTAGTTATCGATATGGCTCATCTCGATGTAAATCTGCTCAATCTCATACAAAGCACGTGTAAAATCATCAGCAGTTTCCAAGCGTCCCTCGTAATTGCGCTTAAAGACGTTAATATCTTCTAATGTTTTTTCAATACTTCGTAAAAAATCCTCGCGGTCTTGATAGAGTGCTGTCAAATCCCATAATTCATTTTCAGGAAAATCCGAACGTTTTTTCAATTCCATAGGTCATCTCCAATCATTTTAGTTCTTATCCTCAAAAGTATATCAAAAATCTAGAGCTTATCCTAGTAACACAGGCTATACGGCAAAAAGATTTAAAAAAATCAGAAAATTTATAAAAGCAAGGATAATCATTAGAAAATGGGTTACTTTTCCTTACAAAAAGTGGTATGATATAGGGGTACGTTTGTAACAAAGGATTCCAATCCGAACAAAAAGGAGTGAAGAGAGTGACAGTCAAAAAATTGGAAAATAATAACACTCGGTCGATAATGACAGAAGAAGTCAAAGTGTTAAAACAAATCCTTGACGATACAACCCATCAAATGGTTGGCGATGAGGTGTTTGCCAAAATTCAAAATATCGCCGACTTATCAGCAAGCTCTGAATACGTCAAACTTGAAAAATTAGTAGCTCAATTAACGAATGATGAGATGATCGTCGTATCTCGCTATTTTTCAATTTTACCACTTTTAATCAACATCTCTGAAGATGTGGATTTTGCGTATGAGATTAACTACCAAAACAACATGGGCAAGGATTACCTTGGCAAACTTTCTCTAACGGTTGACATGGTTTCAGAAAGCGACAACGCCAAAGAAATTCTTGAAAACGTGAACGTGGTTCCTGTATTAACCGCTCACCCAACGCAAGTGCAACGTAAAACCGTTTTGGAGTTGACCAACCACATTCATGATTTGTTGCGTAAGTACCGCGATGTTAAGGCTGGTGTTGTCAACCGTAACAAATGGTACACGGATTTACGCCGTTACATTGAAATCATCATGCAAACGGATATTATTCGTGAGAAAAAATTGACGGTTAAAAATGAAATCACCAACGTGATGGAGTATTACAATACCTCTTTGATTCAAGCCATCACAAAATTAACGTCAGAATACAAGCACTTAGCCGCTGAAAAAGGCCTTGATTTGGACAATCCAAAACCAATCACCATGGGAATGTGGATTGGGGGCGACCGTGATGGAAACCCATACGTTACAGCAGAAACTCTGCAACTTTCTGCCACTGTCCAAAGTGAAGTTATTCTTAACTACTACATCGAAAAATTAACAGGTCTTTATCGTACCTTCTCACTTTCTACAACTCTTACAGACATCAGTCCTGAAGTGGAAAAATTGGCTGAATTATCAACAGATAAATCGATTTATCGTGAAAATGAGCCTTACCGTAAAGCCTTCCATTACATTCAGTTGAAATTGATTCAAACCTTGTTGGAATTAAAAGCTGGACCAGGCATTTCACAACGTGTCTTGGAAAGCAGCAACAACATTAGTTTTGGGGTTTACACAAGCACCAACAATGCTAGTGTTGTCAGCAAGTATTTGCAAGAGAAATTCTCTCGCGTGTCTTCTGAACTTCAAAATGAAATTCCAAGCTACAAAACGGCCCAAGAATTTAAAGATGATTTACTCTTAATCAAGCAATCATTGTTAGATAATGGCGATGAGGCTATGCTAACAGGTGATTTCAGCGAATTGCTCCAAGCAGTTGATGTTTTTGGTTTCTACCTTGCAACCATTGATATGCGTCAAGATTCAAGCGTCAACGAAGCTTGTGTGGCAGAATTGTTACGATCAGCAAACGTTGTGGATAATTACAGTGAGCTTCCAGAAGAGGAAAAAATCAAGATTTTGCTTAAAGAACTGACTGAGGACCCTCGTACCTTATCTTCAGCAAATGCTGAGAAGTCAGAACTCCTGCAAAAAGAATTGGCTATCTTTAAAACCGCTCGTTACCTTAAAGACAAGCTAGGTGAAGAAGTCATCAAACAACACATTATCTCACACACTGAAAGCGTGTCTGATATGTTTGAATTAGCGGTTATGTTAAAAGAAGTTGGTTTGATTGATAACCAAAAAGCGCGTGTTCAAATTGTTCCTCTCTTTGAAACCATCGAAGACCTTGAAAATTCACGTGGCATCATGGAAGAATACCTTGATTACGACATCGTGCGCCGTTGGATTGCAGCTAACAAAGGCTACCAAGAAGTCATGCTTGGTTACTCAGATAGTAATAAAGACGGCGGTTACTTGTCATCTGTTTGGACACTTTACAAGGCTCAAAACGAATTGACTCGTATCGGAACAGAACGTGGTATTAAAGTAACCTTCATTCATGGTCGTGGTGGTACAGTCGGCCGTGGAGGTGGTCCATCATATGAAGCCATTACATCCCAACCATTTGGTTCGATTAAAGACCGCATCCGCTTGACAGAGCAAGGGGAAATCATTGAAAACAAATACGGTAATAAAGACGTTGCCTACTACAACCTTGAAATGTTGGTGTCAGCAACCATTGACCGTATTGTAACACGCATGATTACGGATGCTAATGAAATCGATGAGTTCCGTGCAACGATGGACGACATTGTTAGCTATTCAAATACAGTTTACCGTGATTTGGTCTTTGGCAATCCGCATTTCTATGATTATTTCTTTGAAGCAAGCCCAATTAAAGAAGTTTCAAGTTTGAATATCGGTTCACGTCCAGCTGCTCGTAAAACCATCACTGAAATTTCAGGCCTTCGTGCGATTCCGTGGGTATTCTCATGGTCACAAAGTCGAGTGATGTTCCCAGGCTGGTATGGTGTCGGTTCTGCCTTCAAACACTTTATTGACGCTGATGAGGGTAACTTGGCGAAATTGCAACACATGTATGACAAATGGCCATTCTTCCATTCTCTCCTCTCAAATGTAGATATGGTTCTTTCAAAATCAAACATGAACATTGCTTTCCAATACGCTCAATTGGCTGAAGATGAAGACGTGCGTGATGTCTTTAACACCATTCTTGACGAATGGCAACTCACTAAAAATGTTATTTTAGCTATTGAACAACACGAAGATTTATTGGAAACCAATCCATCTCTTCGTGCCAGCCTTGATTACCGTTTGCCATACTTCAACGTCTTAAACTACATTCAAATTGAATTGATTAAACGTTTACGCCACGATGAGTTGGACGAAGATTACGAAAAACTCATTCACACCACTATCAACGGTATTGCAACTGGTTTGCGTAACTCAGGCTGATCATAAAGCAAGATGAAGCAGCACTTCTTGGTTAAGTCCAAGGGGTGCTTTTTTACTTTGGCTCAGACTTTGGCAAGACTTGCTAGACTTTTACTTTTTTTTAGCTTAGAAAGATGGTATAATGGCAGATGGTTATTACATCCAGAGATCATATGTCTTAATAGGAGCGTTTATGAATATTTCGAAGAGGCATTTACTGAATTATTCAATCCTTGTGCCTTATTTAATTTTATCTGTGATTGGTTTGATTGTCATTTATTCGACCACAAGCCCATCCCTTGTCCAATACGGGTTAAACCCTTTTCGGTCAGTTCTTAACCAAGGAATGTATTGGGGCATCAGTTTAGCTGCTATCTTTTTCATTTATAAATTACGTTTAGACTTCTTGAAAAATCCAAAAGTCCTGACAACGACTATGATCGTTGAAGTTGTTCTCTTGTTAATTGCGCGTTTCTTTACGCGAACGGTTAACGGGGCGCACGGTTGGATTGTGATTGGTCCCATTAGTTTTCAACCAGCAGAATACCTGAAAATCATCATTGTCTGGCTGTTGGCTTATACGTTTTCACGGCGCCAGAAAGAAATTGAAATCTATGATTACCAAGCCTTGACCAAGCGGCGTTGGATACCAAGGCGTTGGAGTGATTTAAAAGATTGGCGCGTGTATTCGCTAGGGATGATTATGCTGGTCGCAGCACAGCCTGACCTTGGAAATGCAGCTATCATCGTTTTGACTGGCTTGATCATGTATTCAGTCAGTGGGGTAGCTTACCGTTGGTTTTCTGCTATTTTGATTACCGTCACGACCTTATCAGCTGGATTTTTAGGCTTAATCTTTGCCATTGGTGTGGAAACCATGGAAAAAGTGCCCATCTTTGGTTATGTTGCCAAACGTTTCAGTGCCTTTTTCAATCCTTTTGATGACTTGACCAACGCAGGACACCAGCTAGCTCATTCTTACTATGCCATGAGTAATGGTGGTTGGTTTGGTAGAGGTTTGGGGAATTCCATTGAAAAAGGTGGTTATCTTCCTGAGGCAACAACCGATTTTGTCTTTTCCATTGTCATGGAAGAATTAGGTTTGATTGGAGCAGGACTTATTCTTGCTTTGCTGTTCTTCTTGATTTTACGTATCATGCACGTGGGGATTAAGGCTAAAAATCCTTTCAATGCCATGATTGCACTAGGAATTGGTGGCATGATTTTGATGCAAACCTTTGTCAATATCGGTGGTATCTCAGGCTTGATTCCATCAACAGGGGTTACTTTCCCATTCTTATCCCAAGGGGGAAATAGCTTGTTGGTGCTCTCGGTTGCCATTGGTTTTGTGCTCAATATTGATGCCAATGAAAAACGTGAAGAGATTATCAGAGAAGCAGAAGCAGAACTCCAAGCACAAAATACCAATCACCCCTATGCAGATAATGTCATTGATTTGGATCAATTGTTCCATAATGACTAAATGATTTTTTGACCAAAGCAAGTATTTTGTCTTGCTTTGGTTATTTTTTTGAAAGAAATAACATTGGGAAATCGCTTGATTTTAAGGGATTTACAGGCATTCTTGAAAATTTAGACGCATAAGAAATAGTTAAATGCTTGCAATTCCTTTATAATTTGATAAAATAGTAGGGTAAGGTTAGACTGTATTGCCTACCGTCTATCTATAAAATATATTTTATTGGAGGCTTTTACCCAAATGGCAAAAGAAAAATACGATCGTAGTAAACCACACGTTAACATTGGTACAATCGGACACGTTGACCATGGTAAAACTACTTTGACAGCTGCAATTACAACAGTTCTTGCTCGTCGTCTTCCAAGCGCAGTTAACCAACCAAAAGACTACGCTTCTATCGATGCTGCTCCTGAAGAACGCGAACGCGGTATCACAATCAACACTGCACACGTTGAGTACGAAACTGCTAAACGTCACTACGCTCACATCGACGCTCCAGGACACGCGGACTACGTTAAAAACATGATCACTGGTGCTGCCCAAATGGATGGTGCTATCCTTGTAGTAGCTTCAACTGACGGTCCAATGCCACAAACACGTGAACACATCCTTCTTTCACGTCAAGTAGGTGTTAAATACCTTATCGTCTTCATGAACAAAATCGACCTTGTTGATGACGAAGAATTGCTTGAATTGGTTGAAATGGAAATCCGTGACCTTCTTTCAGAATACGATTTCCCAGGTGACGATCTTCCAGTTATCCAAGGTTCAGCTCTTAAAGCCCTTGAAGGTGACACTCACTACGAAGACATCATCATGGAATTGATGGACACTGTTGATGAATACATTCCAGAACCAGAACGTGATACTGACAAACCATTGCTTCTTCCAGTCGAAGACGTATTCTCAATCACTGGTCGTGGTACTGTAGCATCAGGACGTATCGACCGTGGTACTGTTAAAGTCAACGACGAAGTTGAAATCGTTGGTATCCGTGACGACATCCAAAAAGCTGTTGTTACTGGTGTTGAAATGTTCCGTAAACAACTTGATGAAGGTCTTGCAGGGGACAACGTTGGTGTGCTTCTTCGTGGTATCCAACGTGATGAAATCGAACGTGGTCAAGTTCTTGCTAAACCAGGTTCAATCCACCCACACACTAAATTCAAAGGTGAAGTTTACATCCTTACTAAAGAAGAAGGTGGACGTCACACTCCATTCTTCAACAACTACCGTCCTCAATTCTACTTCCGTACAACTGACGTTACAGGTTCAATCGAACTTCCAGCAGGTACTGAAATGGTAATGCCTGGTGATAACGTAACTATCGACGTTGAATTGATTCACCCAATCGCCGTTGAACAAGGTACTACATTCTCAATCCGTGAAGGTGGACGTACTGTTGGTTCAGGTATCGTTTCAGAAATCGAAGCTTAATTTGAATTAACTAATTAAGTTCCCAGATAACAATTATTTAGTCAGATAGTAATTGTGGAGAGTCCCGTTAGGGGCTCTTTTTTTGTGACTTTCCTCTCTAAAAATAGTGTCGAACCTTTCAAACCTGCAGAAAATATGATAAAATAAGGAGTAAAAAAAAATAGAAGAGGTATGTGAAATGTCACGTAAACCATTTATCGCTGGTAACTGGAAAATGAACAAAAATCCAGAAGAAGCTAAAGCATTTGTTGAAGCAGTAGCTTCTAAATTGCCTTCATCAGAACTTGTTGAAGCTGGTATCGCAGCTCCTGCACTTGACCTTTCAACAGTTCTTGCTGCAGCTAAAGGTTCAGAACTTAAAGTTGCTGCTGAAAACTGCTACTTTGAAAATGCTGGTGCTTTCACTGGTGAAAACAGCCCTAAAGTATTGTCTGAAATGGGAACTGACTACGTTGTAATCGGTCACTCAGAACGTCGTGAATACTTCCACGAAACAGATGAAGACATCAACAAAAAAGCAAAAGCTATCTTTGCTAACGGTATGCTTCCAATCATCTGCTGTGGTGAAACTCTTGAAACTTACGAAGCAGGTAAAGCTGCAGAATTCGTAGGTGGACAAGTTTCAGCTGCTCTTGCTGGCTTGACTGACGAACAAGTTTCTTCACTTGTTATCGCATACGAACCAATCTGGGCTATCGGTACTGGTAAATCAGCTAGCCAAGACGACGCACAAAAAATGTGTAAAGTTGTTCGTGACACAGTTGCAGCAGACTTCGGTCAAGCAGTAGCTGACAAAGTTCGCGTTCAATACGGTGGTTCAGTTAAACCTGAAAACGTTGCAGCATACATGGCTTGCCCAGACGTTGACGGTGCCCTTGTTGGTGGTGCTTCACTTGAACCAGAAAGCTTCCTTGCTCTTCTTGACTTCGTTAAATAATCAAGAAACGTTGAAGCATAATAAATGGCCTGTTTTTAGCAGGTCATTTTTTGTATCAAAAAAACCTTGGAAACCAATTTCCAAGGTTTTCTTTTATTGGCGTCCCAATAATCTTTTTACTTGTTGGATGGCCTTGTATCTAAGCGGTCGAGGGTAATAGCGGAAAGTTCCCATCTTACGTGTGATATAGCCATTGTAGTTTTGTTTGAAGCGTAAAACACCATCTGAACCATCAAAATTTCCAGTGATACCAAGCAAATTATAATTGGTAATGCCGCGTTTGATGGCTTGCAACATAACGTATTCCTGAAGCAAGGCAGGTGCGTAGAATTTATTAAATTCTGGATAAGAGCCTGAGAATAGGTAGACAGCTTCTTGTTTGGTGTAAACAAAGAGGCTACCTGCCAAGGTTACGTGTTGTGTTCCGTATTTGGCAATAAATGCTTTGGCTTCTGCAATACGAACGTCAAAGGTGTCGGATTGGCTGGCTAATTCGCGCAGCTGATTTTGTTTCTTCTCAGAATGAGGATTTTTCTCCAAATCAGCTTTGAGTTTAGCTATTCTTTGCTTAAGTTTGCCTTGGTCATTTTCTAGATGATTTAGATAATCTTGAAAATTAAGGCTTGCTACCATAAATTCACAAGAATCCCCAAAACTGTCGTAAAAATCTTGATAATATTCAAGGGATTTGTCCATGTAATCTCGACGGTCTGAGGTAGCAGAAGTGATTTCTTTAAAAAGAGGCAATTCCTCTCGGTCAAGCTTTCTTAGCGTAATGCCAAAGGTCTTGGCTTTCTTAACCAATGGACGTCCTTTTTTGCTGAAGGATTTGAGCAGGGATTTGTCATCTAAGTCTGTCAAATCCTTGAGGTAATGCCAATCAGGTTCGCTACCAGGGTAGCCAGTCAAAAGCCCGTCATGCTGGTAACCAAGCGAGAGAAAATCCTCTAACAAGGCGGTTTGCTCTTGGTCAGTTGGCTTGCCATCGGTGTCGAATTGTTGGTAAGTGTCGTAGGGTTTCACCAATAATTCAAGGGCACCGTTTTCTTTGGCGTAGGTCTGCAATTCCTGATAAAAGGCTTTTAAATAGCGTTTATCGCGTGAAACGGGACCGGAATTGATTTCCATGTGCAAGCCCCCTGTCATTGGCAAGCTAAAAAGGATAGCAGCTACTTGCAATTGCCCTTGGTCTTTAAAGCCAAGATAGGCAACCTGATAACCACGTTTGCTGAGCAGCTCCGCCATTTCGCTAGATTGCATGAATGATTTGTAGGGAACGCTGTTACAAAAAGTCCTAAAAACGTCTTTTTCAATAATCTCAAGAGGCATTAATGGCCATTTCTCCTTTGTTTGCGAATGTTGTAAGCAAGGTTAGATAGCCCATAAAGAGCACGATTGACAGGAATGTTGAATTCGCCAATGAACTCTTCGATGGTTGGGTTGAAGTTTGTTTTAAATTTGGTTAAACCGTCGTCAAGTGTCCCTTCAACACCACCCATATTTGCCCAAATGATGCCATCAGCGTAGGCATCTTCAAAAGCTTTTGGATAGAGTGAATATTGTGGGTAGAATTTTTTGAATTCATCATTCATACCAGCGTAAAGCATTTCCATGACGTTGCCAAATGATACAGACAAGATACCTGCAATAATGAGTTCATCTGGGTATTTTTGAACGAATTCTTCAAATTCTGCAATGTATTTTGTGACAGAATTCTTTTGTTGGGTTAATTTGGTCAAACGTTTTTTCTGGTTTTCTTTTGTTTCTGCTAAATCTTTTTCAATTTGAGCAAGTTGTTCTTTGTATTCCGCTAGGCGTTTTGATAAATTAACTTTGGCAAGGTGAAGGTAAGCATCATCACCGTAAGTTTCCATCATTTTGCGGAAATAATCTTCGTTACGAAGAGCAACCCCTTTACGATTTTCTGTAAGAGCAACGACGTCTGCAAAGGCTTTGACATCATCGATGCTTCCACGGCTAGTTATTACACCACGGTGAATCGCATCTTTCATCAAGCGTTTGGTGTGCTTAGGAAATGTTGCAGTCATGTCTTCTTGGGTATAGACATTGGCTTGGTAACGCGGTTGAATGCTTTCAGCAATCGTTGTTGTGCGTCCAGTCCATTCACAACCTGCAGCCTTCAAGTTTTCGATAGCCGTAAGGGTTTCTGCATTTTCTTCCACGTTTTCACCGATTTTGTATTGTTTGAGCAACAAAGCTGGGTCAATTTTGATGAAGAGGGCACGTTTGGTTTTTCCGAATTTTTTGAGTGAGTTGATGACAAAGGCAACTAATTCTTTGTCACTGTAATCCATAATGGGTCCGCGAGGAATGTAAAGCATGGTGAAGCCAAGTGGCAAGGATTTGATGAGAACAGATGCTGATGCCACTAATTGGCCATCTTTGTAGAAACCAAGACGTTCATTGTCCCAGTTGTCCTTGATTTTTGCCCAATTAGATGATTGCAACAGATTGGTTTGGTCACTTGCTTTGGCAAATTGGTCGTGTTCTTCAGCAGAAATGCCGATTTTATAGCTATACATTATTTTAAAACCCACTTTCTAAGGGCGTAAGCAACGCCGCTTTCTTCATTTGATTTGGTGATATATTTGGCAATTTGTTTGAGTTCTGGTGTGCCATTTTCCATGACAACAGGATTGCCGACTGCCTCCAACATGGCTCGGTCATTTTCAGCATCACCGATGGCCATTGTTTGGTCAAGGCTAAGTCCCATTTTTTCAGCAAGGTGTGTGATGGCATTGCCCTTGCTGGCTGTTTTGTTTAAGATTTCCAAATAAAATGGTGTTGATTTCACGATTGTGTATTTGTCGTAAAATTCTTGTGGGATTTTAGCAATAGCTGCATCAAGAATTTCAGGCTCATCGATAAACATCATTTTAATGATTTCCTTGTCGCCCATTTCTTCTGGTGTGCGGTAGTAAATAGGCATATTGACCAAGGTTGATTCGTGCACGGTGTATTTTCCAATGTTACGATTGGCAGTAAAAATCCCTTCTTTGGTAATGGCGTGCATGTGGACATTTAGCTTACGGCTGAGAAATTCAATATCAAGATAGTCATCATAGGTCATGACTTCTGTGATGATGTTCTCACCTGTGGCCGTGTCTTGCACCAAGCCACCATTAAAAGTAATAACATAATCGCCAGTGTCTTTTAAGTTTAAGTCGTCCAGTAAGGTCTGAACACCAGCAATCGGACGTCCAGTAGCGATAACGACCTTAACCCCTTGTTTTTTAGCGTCTCGAACAGCTTCAAAAACCTCAGGTGTGATTTTGCGGTCATTGGTCAGAAGCGTGCCGTCAATATCAACGGCAACTAGTTTAATTGACATAGAGTATGGTATCCTTTCTAATTAGAAGAATCTACCTATATATCTTACTAAAAAGTGCCGTATTTGTCATGGAGATTCTAACAGATACGTCACTTTTTCAGTTTTTAACAATAAGGTTAGTCGTGGTAAGCAAAATGGTCGTTGGTAATGTAACTCATAAATTGCTCTTTGTCCTCAGTAAAGAGGTCATTTGCCTGCAACATTTCCTTTGGAAAATAGAAACGTCTATCACCGTAAGTTGTGCCTGACAAGGTCTTAACGATAGGTGATACGGTTGATAATTCGATGATAGAGCCATCTTTGCGAATCATGTTAATATCTGTTCGTGGTTCTTTTTTTTCAGGGCGGTAAATGTCATAAGGCAAATCAAAATTGGCATGAATACCCGTGTAATACTTAGGGTCAAAACCAACTGAATCAATCAACTTCACCAAGCAATCCAAATGCTTTTCAGCTGTCTCATCAAAGGTGATGGATTTGAAAATTTTACGGTTGACAAATCGACTGGCTAAATCCGCTAAAATATCATCGTCAGAAGCCATCCAAGCTTGAAAATAAGTGTTCATCACGCCATCGTCTAAAGCCAGATAATCCGACAAATCCGCTCGATTTTCCAGAAAAGGAATGAGATTTGGAGCGGTTTTCTTAAAGAAATGGCTGTCTTTTTGATAAAGGCGTTTGGCTCGTTTCAAGAGATTTTGTAGTAAGACTTCCATGCCACGGCTGGCAGGGTGAAAATAAACTTGCATATACATTTGAAAACGACTGACAATGTAGTCCTCAACGGCGTGCATGCCATTGTATTCAAAGACAATACCATTTTTGACAGGACGAATGACACGCAAAATGCGGGTTAAATCAAATTGCCCGTATTTTGTGCCACTGTAATAAGAATCCCTAAGCAAATAGTCCATGCGGTCGCAGTCAATTTGGCTAGAAATCAGTTGCACCACTTGTTTATTGGGATAGGTGTGGTTGATGACACTAGCCACTTTTTCTGGAAAATCAGGAGCCACTCGTCGCAAAATAGCGTTGATTTCAGTATCAGGACTGGTAATGATTTCCTGAGTGAAGGCTTCATGGTCAGTGCCAAACAATTTTTCAAATGTGTGGGAATAGGCCCCGTGCCCCACATCGTGCAAGAGCCCTGCCACCATGGTTAAAAGATTTTCATCAGTGTTCCAAATGTCGGGAAATTTTTCCTCAAAAATCTCAGTAACACGCCTAGCAATGTCATAAACGCCTAGACAATGCGAAAAGCGGCTGTGCTCGGCACCATGAAAGGTAAAGGCTGTCGTTGGGACTTGCTTGATGCGACGCAAACGTTGAAATTCTGCTGTGTTGATAAGATCATAAACCACGCGGTGATTGACCGTTATATAATTGTGAATAGGATCACGCAATACTTTTTCATTCATGCTCCCATTATACCAAAAAACGACTGGAAACCCCTAATCAAAGCATGTCAGACTTCTGTGCCCAAAGTTGTCATTCCAAGCGTTAAAAGGTATAATGAAAGAGACTTATCATGTAATAGAAAAGAGGGATTTGCCAGATTGATGGAGCTGTTGATTTGGCAGATGAGAGGATTATGCAATTACAGATTCGCAATAAAATCATCATGGATAACGAGGTGGAGTGGGTTGACGAAAGCTATCCTGTTACCGTAACCCCAAAAAATCAATACCTTTATTTGACTTATGTCAATGAAGAAGATGAGAAAGTTATCATCAAGTGCAATCAAGAGGAATTGGTCATGACGCGTTTTTCCACACCAAAATCCATCATGCGATTTCATGCCCAAAACCCTGCGGTTGTCTTGATTCCTACGCCGCTTGGTATCCAGCATTTTAAAACAGAAACCAGCCATTATGTTTTTGACCCCGACAAGAAAAGTGTTACCTTGCATTATTGTTTAAAAGCCCTTGAGGGAGAGTCTGCTTTGGCTGATTACGAGCTAGAATTGCGCTGGCAATAAGGCTTTGAAATAGGGAAAGCTGGTTGACAAATGCCTTGAAAATTGGTATTATGACCATGTATCAAGGGAGTAGCAGACGGGGATTCCCGTGGCCTAGTCGTCAATACGAAAGAAATTTCCGGCTATGTCTTAAACAGCGAGACTTGTTTTTTAAAACAGGTCTCTTTTCTATTTAGGAAAGAAGACCGAAGGAGGAAACTATTTTGTCTAAAGAACAAAGCAAAGATTTGTTTTATTTGAAGAGCGAGGACGAAACGCTTGACGCCTTGCACACCACCCGTGACGGTTTATCTGCGGCAGAAGCTAAAAAACGTTTAGATGAATATGGTCACAACGAACTTGAAGAAGCCCAGAAACGCTCATTGTTGGCTAAGTTTCTTGACCAATTCAAGGACTTGATGATTATTATCTTGCTTGTTGCAGCTGCCTTATCTGTTATCACTGAAGGAACAGAAGGGCTTACCGATGCTTTGATTATCCTAGCCGTTGTTGTGCTTAATGCGGCTTTTGGGGTTTATCAAGAAGGGCAAGCTGAAGCAGCCATTGAAGCTTTGAAAGATATGTCTAGCCAAGTGGCGCGTGTCAGCCGTGACGGACATGTCGTTGAAATTGATTCGAGAGAATTGGTTCCTGGTGATATTGTCATGTTGGAGGCCGGTGATGTGGTGCCTGCTGATATGCGTTTGTTAGAAGTCGCTTCCTTAAAAATTGAAGAAGCTGCCCTGACAGGGGAATCTGTTCCAGTTGAAAAGAGTTTGTCTATTAAAGTGGCTGATGATGCTGGTATTGGTGACCGTGTCAACATGGCTTACCAAAACTCTAACGTGACTTATGGTCGTGGTGTTGGGGTTGTTGTCAATACAGGTCATTACACCGAAGTTGGTAAAATTGCTGATATGCTTGCCAACGCAGACGAAACAGACACCCCATTGAAGCAAAACTTGAACCAATTGTCTAAGGTTCTTACTTACTTGGTTGTTGGTATTGCTATCGTGACCTTTATCGTCGGGGTATTTGTCCGTGGTGAAGAACCTGTTGAAGGCTTGATGACTTCTGTTGCCTTGGCGGTTGCTGCTATTCCAGAAGGGCTACCCGCTATTGTAACCATCGTCTTGTCAATAGGAACAACAACCCTTGCCAAACGCAATGCCATCGTTCGTAAATTGCCAGCCGTTGAAACCCTTGGTTCAACCGAAATTATCGCTTCAGATAAAACCGGAACATTGACCATGAACCAAATGACGGTTGAAAAAATCTACACTAGTGGCCAATTATTGGACGCTAAAGCAACGATTCCAGCTGATGATAAGACCTTGCGTATCATGAATTTTGCTAATGATACCAAGATTGACCCAGAAGGCAATCTCATTGGTGACCCAACCGAAACGGCCTTGGTTCAATTTGGTTTAGACCACGACTTTGATGTTCGTGATGTGCTTAAAAACGAACCTCGTGTGGCAGAATTGCCATTTGATTCTGACCGTAAGTTGATGTCAACGATTCACGAAGAAGCCGATGGACGCTACTTTGTGGCGGTTAAAGGGGCACCTGACCAACTCTTAAAACGTGTCACTCGCATTGAGGACAATGGCCAAGTTCGTGCTATTACAGATGACGAAAGAGCTACTATCTTATCACTCAATACAGACTTGGCTAAACAAGCCCTTCGTGTATTGATGATGGCTTACAAATACATTCCTGAAATTCCAAGTTTGGATTCCAAAAATGTGGAATCAGATTTGATTTTTGCAGGTCTTGTCGGTATGATTGACCCAGAACGTCCTGAAGCTGCCAAAGCTGTTAAGGTAGCCAAGGAAGCTGGTATTCGTCCTATCATGATTACCGGGGACCACCAAGATACTGCGGAAGCTATTGCTAAACGTCTAGGCATTATCGAAGATGACGGCCAAAACCATGTCTTTACTGGTGCTGAACTCAACGAATTGTCTGACGACGAATTCCAAAAAGTCTTTAAACAATATTCTGTTTATGCGCGTGTGTCACCAGAACACAAGGTGCGTATCGTTAAAGCTTGGCAAAATGAAGGTAAAGTTGTTGCTATGACTGGTGATGGTGTCAATGATGCGCCATCGTTGAAAACAGCTGATATTGGTATCGGTATGGGGATTACGGGTACAGAAGTGGCAAAAGGTGCTTCTGATATGGTCCTTGCCGATGATAACTTTGCGACAATCATTGTTGCTGTTGAAGAAGGACGTAAGGTCTTCTCAAACATTCAAAAATCCATTCAATACCTTCTTTCAGCCAATATGGCCGAAGTGCTTACCATCTTCTTTGCGACCTTGTTTGGTTGGGATGTGCTTCAACCCGTTCATTTGCTTTGGATTAACTTGGTAACCGATACGCTACCAGCCATCGCCTTGGGTGTAGAACCTGCTGAACCTGGCGTTATGAAACACAAACCTCGTGGACGTCAATCCAACTTCTTTGACGGTGGGGTTATGGGAGCTATTATCTATCAAGGTATTTTCCAAACCTTGCTTGTCCTTGCCGTTTATGGTTGGGCAATCATGTTCCCAGAACACTCACAAGCTCACATGGTACACGAAGATGCCTTGACAATGGCCTTTGCGACACTTGGTCTTATCCAATTAGTCCACGCCTTCAACGTTAAGTCCGTTTACCAATCAATCTTTACTGTTGGTGCCTTTAGAAATAGAACCTTCAACCGGGCTATCCCAGTGGCCTTCTTGCTCTTGATGGTAACCATCGTTGTGCCAGGATTTAATCAATTGTTCCACGTTTCTCACTTGAGCGTGGGTCAATGGACTGCCGTTATCATTGGTAGTTTGATGATGCTTGTCTTGACCGAAATTGTCAAAGCTATTCAACGTGCACTTGGACAAGATGAAAAAGCCATTTAGAGATTTCTAAATAATAACAAAAGAATCAGATTGCTTAGCAGTCTGATTCTTTTGTTATGTGACTTTCAGTCCGTCACGCTCCGCAAGGTGCGTGACAAATAAACCACCCGCTATGCGGGTGGTTAGTGGTGTCGTCATGGTGGTGTGATGTTTTGTTATCCATTTGTCATTTTCTTGTTGTGATTGCCAAATGCCTTTTTGGTACTATTGTGTTAGTCTGCTGAATTAGCAGCTAAATAGTCAATAGGAAAACCCTTTCTGGCACCTATAATGGTAATTTTGCTTCCTTTGTGATAGAATAGGAAGAAGTAATGAATAAAGGAGTATGCTCATGGAAGTGGCTGAAATTCGCCAAAAAATAGTAGAAAACCAAGAGAAGTTGACTAGCTTCAGGAGGTCTCTTTGACTTAGACCGTCTGGAAGAAGATATCGCACTTCTTGAAAATAAAATGACGGAGCCTGATTTTTGGGATGACAATATTGCAGCCCAGAAAACCTCTCAAGAACTCAACGAACTCAAGCAAAAATATGACACTTTTAATACCATGCAAGAGTTGTCTGATGAAACAGAGCTTTATTTGGAAATGTTGGATGAGGATAGTTCGGTTCAGTCTGATTTAGAAGAAAGTTTAGAAAAGCTTGATAAAATCATGACAGGCTATGAGATGACCTTGTTGTTATCAGAGCCTTATGACCGCAACAATGCGATTTTGGAAATTCACCCAGGTTCAGGTGGTACCGAGGCGCAGGATTGGGCAGATATGCTCTTTCGTATGTACACCCGTTATGGTAATGCCAAAGGCTTTAAAGTTGAAACGCTTGATTACCAAGCAGGGGATGAAGCGGGTATTAAGTCTGTTACTTTGTTTTTTGAAGGGCCAAATGCTTACGGACTGTTGAAGTCTGAAATGGGTGTACACCGTTTGGTGCGTATCTCTCCATTTGACTCAGCCAAACGTCGCCACACGTCATTTAGTTCAGTCGAAGTAATGCCAGAATTGGATGATACGATTGAAGTGGAAATTCGTGATGACGACATCAAAATGGATACTTTCCGTTCTGGTGGTGCTGGTGGACAAAACGTCAACAAGGTATCAACAGGGGTTCGTTTGACCCATATTCCAACAGGAATCGTGGTGTCGTCAACCGTTGATCGTACTCAATATGGTAACCGTGACCGTGCGATGAAGATGTTGCAGGCGAAACTTTATCAGCTTGAGCAAGAGAAAAAAGCACAAGAAGTTGATGCTTTGAAGGGTGATAAAAAAGAAATCACATGGGGAAGTCAAATCCGTTCTTATGTGTTTACCCCCTATACGATGGTTAAAGATCATCGCACAGGATATGAAGTGGCACAAGTTGATAAAGTGATGGATGGTGACATTGATGGTTTCATTGATGCCTATCTGAAATGGCGTATTGACTAGGAAAACAGTAAGTTTTTTAGGATGATTAAATCGTAAAGGAAAATATAAATGGCACTAATTGAAATGAATGGTGTGGACAAAAAGTATCGCCGATCAACCACTGCCTTGAGAGATATCAATGTAAAAGTCAACCAAGGTGAATTTGTATATATTGTTGGTCCTTCAGGTGCTGGTAAGTCCACTTTTATTAAGTTACTCTATCGTGAAGAAAAAGCGACAGCAGGGACAATCAAGGTCGGCAAATTTGATTTGAATAAATTAAGACGACGTGATATTCCTATGCTACGTCGTAGTATCGGGGTGGTTTTCCAAGACTACAAACTCCTTCCTAAAAAGACTGTGTTTGAAAATGTGGCTTATGCCATGCAAGTTATTGGAGAAAAGCCACGTGATATTAAAAAACGTGTTCCTGAAGTGTTAGACTTGGTTGGTCTAAAACACAAAATGCGTTCTTTCCCACACCAATTGTCAGGTGGTGAGCAACAACGTGTTGCTATCGCTCGTGCGATTGTTAACAATCCAAAAGTCTTGATCGCTGACGAACCGACTGGGAACTTGGATCCTGAAATTTCATGGGAAATCATGCAGTTGTTAGAACGTATCAATCTTCAAGGAACAACCATTTTAATGGCTACTCACAATAAGCAAATTGTTGATACCCTTCGCCATCGTGTTATCGCGATTGAGAATGGTCGCATTGTTCGTGATGAAGAGGAAGGAGAATACGGTTACGATGATTAGAAATTTTTTCCGTCATTTGTGGGAATCCATAAAAAGTTTAAAGCGTAATATTTGGATGACAATTGCTTCGGTTAGTACGGTTGCCATTACCTTGACACTTGTCGGTGTCTTTGCAGCAGTGCTATTAAATGTGGAGCGTTTGGCATCAGGTATTGAAAACAACATTCAAATCAATGTTTACCTTGATGTGGATTCGACAGATAACTTTGAAACTAAGACTAATGAAGCTGGCGAAACCGTCTCAAATGATGCTTACCACCAAGTCTATGACCAAATCAACAAGATTTCAGGTGTTAAGAAGGTTACTTATTCAAGTAAAGATGAACAGCTAGCTAAATTGCAAGAAACCTACGGGGACGATTGGAAACTCTTTGATGGCGATTCTAATCCTCTACAAGATGTTTATATCGTAGAAGCTAACTCACCATCTCATGTTAAAAAAGTAGCTGATAAAATCTCAAAAATCAGTGGTGTTGAATCCGTTGATTACGGTGGTTCAGATTCAGACCAATTGTTCAAAATTGCAAAATACATTCGAACATGGGGATTTGCTGGTATCGTCCTTCTTGTGCTTGTCGCAATCTTCCTTATTTCAAATACTATCCGTATGACCATTATGTCACGTCAACGCGATATTGAGATCATGCGTTTGGTAGGTGCAAAGAATTCTTACATCCGTGGACCATTCTTCTTTGAAGGAGCATGGGTTGGCTTTCTTGGTGCCATTTTGCCATCAGTGATTGTTTACTTTGCTTACCACTATGTTTACGGTGCTTTCAATCCACAATTTGAAATGCAAAGCCTGTCATTATACCCAGCGGAAAACTTCCTTCCGTTAGTTATTGGTAGTATGTTCTTAATCGGTATTATCATTGGAGCACTTGGTTCAGTGATTTCAATGCGCCGCTATCTTAAAATTTAAAACAAGAAAACAACTTCTGCTTTTGCAGAAGTTGTTTTTGGTTTAGTTAAAGAAAGGGTTCATGTTTTTTTCATGGGCAATGGTGGTATCAGAGCCGTGCCCTGGATAAACCGCAAAATGATTTGGCAAGATAAATAATTCTCGCTGAATGCTAGCTAGGAGTTCCTCACTATTTCCAGTTGGCAAGTCTGTTCGTCCGATAGTTTCTCTAAAAAGAGCATCACCACTCAAAACGACGTGGTCATCTGGGAAAATCAGCGATACACTACCATAAGAGTGTCCTGGCGTTGGGCGAACATAAAAATGAAAACCAGCGATGTGATAATCGTCTTCGTACTGGTAGTGATGTTCAGCAGGTTTTAAAATAACATCAGGCAAATCCGCATGGCGCTCCAAACCTGAAAAATTATCCTTTGGTGAATAGAGCCATGACGCTTCTTTTTCAGAAATATAAACAGGAGGATGTCCAAAATGCTCTCTCACCACATCCAAGCTCATAATGTGATCATAATGAGCGTGGGTCAGTAAAATAGCCGCCACAGGGTTGTTCAGTGACGTGATTTTTTCAAGAATCATATCCACATCACTTCCAGGATCGACAACGATAATGGATTGGTCATTGACCAACAAGTAAGTATTTTCACGCGCAACGCGATTAACTATTCTAAATATCTTCATAAAAAAAGTGTATCAAAATTTTGGTAAAAAGTCATACTAAAAGCCAGCTCGTTTACTGCTCATAAAGCCTCCACACAAATACAAGAAGAGTGGTTTGTGATATAATAGGATTGTTATGAAGCATGAACATTTCCTAAAATACGCTGTTGTGGACTTAGAGGCGACAGGAGCCCATGCCGCAGCAGAAATTATTCAAGTGGGTATCGTGATTATAGAAAATAATCAGATTACCAAGACTTATCAAACGGATGTCAATCCGCATGAACCCTTGTCAGAGCACATTATCCAGCTGACAGGTATTACCGATGATCAATTGGCCAAGGCCCCTGATTTTTCTCAGGTGGCGGGCGAAATTTACGACTTGATAGCAGATTGTGTCTTTGTGGCTCACAACGTCAAATTTGATGCCAATCTTTTGGCGGAACAGCTTTTTTGGCAAGGTTTTGAGTTGCGAACACCGCGCGTGGATACGGTCGAATTGGCTCAGGTTTTTTACCCAACTTTTGAAAAATACACCTTGGAGCATTTGGCTAAGGCCTTGGATTTGGATTTGACAGATGCTCACACAGCTATTTCAGATGCCTATGCGACAGCGCAGCTTTTTTTGCGCTTGCAGGCTAAAATCAATCAATTGCCAAAAGAAGTTTTGGAAAAGCTTTTGCCTTTTTCTGATAATCTGATCTTTGAAACGGGTATGCTCATTGAAGCGGGCTTTTCACAGGCCAAACCGTTTTCGCCAGCGACCTTTCAGATGGTGGGGGATTTGGTTTTACGCCGACCGCAGGCGATAACCGAGCCGCGTTGCCTGTCAGATGATTTTGCGGTTAATGTGGCTCTGCTTGGCCTAGACAATCGGGAGAAGCAGGCTCAGTTTGCTACTTTGGTCAAGGATGAATTTGCCTCATCAGCCGTTTCGTTTTTAGAAGCTCAAGCTGGGATCGGTAAAACCTACGGCTATCTCTTGCCTCTCTTGCATTTGGCACAAGATGAACAGGTGATTGTATCGGTTCCCACCAAAATCTTACAAGACCAAATTATGGCCAACGAAGCCAAACGCATTCAAGATGTTTTTCATATTTCTTGCCAATCCATCAAAGGGCCTAGCAATTACCTAAAACTAGATGCCTTTGTCGAGAGTTTGCATCATCAAGACGACAATCGCCTTATCAATCGCTACAAGATGCAGTTGCTGGTCTGGCTGACCGAAACAGAAACGGGTGATTTGGATGAAATCAAGCAAAAACAACGTTTTGCCGCTTATTTTGACTCCATCAAACACGATGGGGATTTGAGTGAGAAGAGCCTTTACAAAGAAGTCGATTTTTGGCAGGTAACCTATGAAAGGGCCAAGCACAGCAAGCTGTTGCTGGTCAATCACGCTTATTTCTTAGAACGAGTGCAAGACGACAAGGCTTTCGCGGCCAATAAGATTTTGGTTTTTGACGAGGCGCAAAAGCTGATGCTAAATGTTGAGCATTTCTCTCGTCGTCAGCTAAATGTCACTCAGTTAGTGACCTTATTAGAAAAACACCTGACAGCTAAATTGCCTGTGCTGGAAAAACGGTTGCTTGAAAACCTGTCCTTCCAGTTGAGCCATTTGGTGACACGTTTCTACCAAAATCAAGAAACATTTGTCACGACCGAGGCCATGGCAGCTATCGAGCAGACGGTCAAGGAACTTTTGGCGGTCAATCCTCAGTGGCGCCTCAATGGTTTAGAGGATTTGTGTTTGCTATTGTCCCATCATTTTACGGATTTTTGGATGGAGTCAATGCTTGAAAATGACAAGCGCCAAACCTACCTCAATGCCAGTAATGATGAGTTGTTGAATTTTCAAGAGTTTTTGCCTGAAACACGCAAAACCTATATGATTTCAGCAACCTTGCACATCAGTCCCCAAGTCAGTCTAGCGGATTTGCTGGGCTTTGACTCTTATCATTTTGTGAGTTTGGCTCATGAAAAAAGCAGTGGCCAGCGCGTGTGGATTGATGAAGAGATGCCAAATGTCACCCAAGTGTCTGAGGAAGCTTATGCCTTAGCTATTGCTGAGCGTCTTTGTCAGATTCAAAACTTAGGTGAGCAGGTCTTGGTTTTATTTAATGCCAGAGCGACGATGCTTGCAGTTTCAGATTACCTTGATGATAAGGACGTTCCCCATTTGACACAGGATAAAAACGGTATGGCTTATAATGTCAAACGGCGTTTTGAACGCAAGGAAAGTGGGATGTTGTTAGGGACAGGCTCGTTTTGGGAGGGGGTTGACTTTGTGCAATCCGATAAGATGATTGAAGTGATTACCCGCCTGCCTTTTGACAATCCTAAAGATATCTTTTTCCAAAAAGTCAGCAATCACTTGCTGGCACAAGCCAAATCACCATTTTACGATTATGCTTTGCCGCTGACGATTTTAAAACTCAAGCAAGCAATCGGTAGAACCATGAGGCGAGAAAACCAGCGCTCAGCTGTTTTGATTTTGGATAACCGCCTTTTAACCAAGTCTTATGGTAAATTGATGACCGATTCCTTAGCAGAAGAATTTCAGCTTTCTTCCCAAAAATTTGCAAAGTCATTAACAGAAATGAAGGATTTTTTGGTATAATAAAAAGGATAACTCAAAGGGGAGAAGTAAATGAAAAAATTAACACCAGTAAAACAATATTTACTTGGTTTTGGCATGGTTTTCTTAGTTCTCTTGATTTCTGCAGGGATGGTTTTATATCTCTCAATGAAACCAAAACTGGATGCAGAACGAACAGCTACCCAGGTCGCTATCAAAGCCGCTAAATTATCAAAAACTTCCTCTGTGGAACTCTATAATGGACCGAACACCTTTTATAGTGTTTATGGCACTACCGAATCAGGTGGTAAGCGCATTGTTTCAGTTGGTGAGGATAACCGAGAGGTTTATGTATATGCCGAAAGTGACGGGATTAGTCGCCAACAAGCCGAAGAAACAGCCGCAAGCAACGGTGCAACAGATATTTCCAAGGTGGTTTTTGGGATTTATGCCAAATCCCCTGTTTGGGAGGTGACGGCTACTAACGGTTACTATCTTGTGAATTTCAAAACAGGTGAGCTTATTAAAAAGGAGGGCGTATGACAAACTTATCAAAACGTGTGTTAAACATGGACGAAAGTGTGACTTTAGCAGCTAGTGCACGTGCCAAAGCCTTAAAAGCAGAAGGACGTGATATTTTATCACTAACCTTGGGGGAACCAGATTTTGAAACCCCTAAAAACATTCAAAAAGCAGCTATTCATTCCATCAAAAATGGGAAAGCCAGCTTTTATACCGTAGCTTCAGGACTTCCTGAGTTGAAAGACGCTATCGGTCAATACATGAAAAATTATTACGGCTACTTTGTTTCTCGTAATCAAGTCGTTGTGGGAACAGGTGCCAAATACATCCTATACACCTTTTTCACAACGGTTCTTGATCCAGGTGACGAAGTGATTATTCCATCACCATGTTGGGTATCTTATGTGGACCAAGTGAAAATGGTTGGTGGGGTACCTGTGACAGTGGCTACGACACAAAAAAATCATTTTAAAGTCACAGTAGAGCAATTAGAAGCTGCTCGCACAGATAAAACCAAAGTGATTTTGCTCAATTCCCCTTCTAACCCAACAGGTATGATTTATACCCGTGATGAGCTAGAAGCAATTGGTAACTGGGCAGTAGCAAATGGTATTTTAATTCTAGCTGACGACATTTATGGTCGTTTGGTTTACAATGGCAATGTCTTTACCCCTATTTCAAGCATTTCTGAGGCAATCAGAGAACACACCATTGTTGTTAATGGCTTGTCTAAAACCTATGCTATGACAGGTTGGCGTGTGGGATTTGCGGTTGGTAATGAAGACATTATCGCTGGTATGGCAAAAGTCATCAGCCAAACCACTTCAAATTTGACCACCGTTTCACAATATGCAGCTATTGAAGCCTTGACAGGCCCACAAGATTCCATTGAAAGCATGCGTCGTGACTTTGAGGACCGTCTAAATACCATTTACCCACTCTTGTGTGAAGTTCCTGGTTTTGACGTGATTAAACCACAAGGTGCCTTCTATCTTTTCCCAAATGTGAAAAGAGCTATGGAATTGAAGGGTTACACAGACGTTACTGATTTTACCAATGACATTCTTGAAGAAGTTGGGGTGGCTTTGGTAACAGGTGCTGGTTTTGGAGCTCCTGAAAATGTTCGCTTGAGTTATGCGACCGATTTGGTAACTTTAAAAGAAGCTGTGAATCGATTGAAATTGTTTATGAAATTGGATTCCAAATTATAATAAAGCATAGTGTCTTGCTCAGATGATGAGAGGAAACATTGGAAAGAGGAAATATGTCTACAGATTACGTATCAATTATTGATGTTAAAGACCATGTTGGCGAAGAAGTGACTATCGGTGCATGGGTTGCTAACAAATCAGGAAAAGGAAAAATTGCTTTCTTACAACTTCGTGACGGAACTGCATTTTTCCAAGCCGTGGCCTTCAAACCAAACTTTATCGAAAAATTTGGTGAAGAAGAAGGAACTGAAAAATTCAATACCATCAAACACCTTAGCCAAGAAACGTCTATCCTTATCACAGGGATTGTCAAAGAAGATTCACGTTCAAAATTTGGTTATGAATTGGACGTCACAGATGTCAAAATCGTAGGGCACTCAGAAGATTACCCTATTACACCAAAAGAACACGGAACGGATTTCCTTATGGACCACCGTCATTTGTGGTTGCGTTCTCGTAAACAAATGGCTATCATGCAAATTCGTAACGCTATCATTTATGCTACTTATGACTTCTTTGACAAAAATGGTTTCATCAAGTTTGATAGCCCAATCTTGTCAGAAAATGCAGCAGAAGATTCAACAGAGTTGTTTGAAACAGACTACTTTGGAACACCTGCTTACTTGAGCCAATCAGGTCAATTGTACCTTGAAGCTGGGGCTATGGCACTTGGTCGTGTCTTTGACTTTGGTCCTGTTTTCCGTGCTGAAAAATCAAAAACCCGCCGTCACTTGACAGAGTTTTGGATGATGGATGCTGAGTATTCATTCTTGACACATGAAGAATCACTTGATTTGCAAGAAGCTTACGTTAAAGCCCTTATCCAAGGTGTGCTTGACCGTGCACCACAAGCCCTTGAAATCTTGGAACGTGATGTTGATTTGCTTAAAAAATACATTGCAGAGCCATTCAAGCGCGTGTCTTATGATGATGCCATTAGCCTTCTTCAAGAACATGAAAATGACGAAGATGCTGATTACGAACACCTTGAACACGGTGATGACTTTGGTTCACCACATGAAACATGGATTTCAAACTACTTTGGTATGCCAACCTTTGTGATCAATTACCCAGCAAGTTTCAAAGCTTTCTACATGAAACCCGTTCCTGGTAACCCAGACCGCGTTCTTTGTGCGGACTTGCTTGCTCCAGAAGGTTACGGTGAAATCATCGGAGGTTCTGTCCGTGAAGACGATTACGATGCTCTTGTAGCTAAAATGGATGCTCTTGAAATGGACAAATCAGAATACGAATTTTACCTTGACCTTCGTAAATACGGTTCAGTGCCCCACGCTGGATTTGGTATTGGTATCGAACGTATGGTGACTTTCGTTGCTGGTACTAAACACATTCGTGAAGCCATTCCATTCCCACGTATGCTTCATCGTTTGAAACCATAAGGTGATTAACATTAGAATAACAGAAAAGAGCCATTTGGCTCTTTTTTTCTTAGCAAAAAGTTAGTTATAAGATATTTTAATATTCAGAATATTTTGTTATAATAATCCTACTAAATGAAGAAAAGGAGTTCATTATGGCAAAAACCATTCATACAGATAAAGCCCCAGCAGCAATTGGTGCTTACGTGCAAGGCAAGGTCGTTGGTCAGTTCCTTTTTGCATCAGGTCAAGTGCCTTTATCGCCTGAAACTGGGGAAATCATTGGAACGACTATCCAAGAACAAACCCAGCAAGTTTTAAAAAATATTGGTGCCATTTTAGCCGAAGCGGGAACAGACTTTGACCATGTGGTCAAAACAACTTGTTTCCTAAGTGATATCAATGATTTTGTCCCATTTAACGAAGTTTATGCCACAGCCTTTAAAACGGATTTTCCAGCTCGTTCAGCGGTTGAAGTGGCGCGTTTGCCAAAAGACGTTAAGGTAGAAATTGAAGTGATTGCCTACCTTGATTAAAGATAAGAAAATCTCCTACGAGTTCTTTCTCATAGGAGATTATTTGTTAAGAATGATTTGTGAGTGAAGCTTTTTGCATTTTCTTGGCTGTTGTCATCATCAAGCGGATACGGTTTAGTTGGTTCACTTCTGATGAACCTGGGTCGTAATCAATTGGTGCGATGTTGGCCCCTTTGTATTGGCGGCGCAATTCTTTGACCATTCCTTTACCAACGATGTGGTTTGGTAGGCAGCCAAAAGGTTGTAAGCAGACGATGTTTTTAACGCCATTATTGAGCAATTCAATCATTTCACCCGTCAAGAACCAGCCTTCCCCCGTGTGATTGCCAATAGAAATCACTTTTGAAGCTCCCTTGGCAATGTCATAGATAGATTCAATGCCTTCAAAACGTTGGGATTTTTCAAGGGCTTTATTCATTGGTTTTTCGAGAAGGTTGATGGCATCAATACCGAGTTTGGCAAATCGTTTGGCTTTTTGGCTCATGTTAAGCTCATCAGCCTTCCAAATTTGATTGAACAGTGAATAATTCATAAAGCCAATCAAGTCTGGCACGACCGCCTCGCCCCCTTCTTGTTCAATGATAGCAACGATGTCATTGTTGGCTGTTGGAGCGTATTTGACTAAAATTTCTCCGACAACGCCGACACGTGGTTTTTGACCAAAATCAACGGTTTCAAGGGTGTCAAATTCCTTGATAATGCGTTTCATATTGCGGTTAAATTCAAAGTAAGAACCTGTTTTGATGTTGTGGCGAGCAACTTCAAGCCATTTATCATAGAGGGCATTGGCAGAGCCTGGTACGGCTTCGTAAGGACGCACGCGGTAAAGCACACGCTCAAACAAGTCTCCATACAAAACGCTTATGAGTAGGCGTTTGACAAAGGAATAAGTCAAGTTCCAGCCTGGTGTTTCTTCAGTTCCTTGATTGCCCATGGAAATAGACACCACGGGAACTTGTGCAAATCCTGCGTCTTTTAAGGCTTTACGCAAGAGCGGAATGTAGTTTGTTGCCCGACAACCTCCTCCCGTTTGGGTCATCATGACGCTGGTGTGCTCCAGGTCATATTCGCCACTTTGCAAGGCTTCAATCAACTGACCGATAGAAATGATAGCAGGGTAACAAGCATCGTTATGAACGAATTTGAGGCCGACGTCAACCGCTTTTCTGTCCATGGCTGGCAACACCGCGACCTTGTAGCCAGCTTGTTTAAAGGCTTCTTCGATGAGCCCATTTTGGTGAATAGGTGACAGCATAGGCATCAACAGCGTGTGCGTCTTTTTCATGTCCTTGGTAAAGACAGGTTCTTGGGGTTCGGTTTCTTCGGCTTGGCTGTCAAATTGCGGTGCTTGGTTGAAGATGTGTTTTAATTGAGCTTTTTGGGCTTTTTTATCTCGTTCTTCAACGGCAGCTTTAAGCGAACGCAAGCGAATACGGATAGCCCCGAGGTTACTTCCTTCGTCGATTTTTAGGACGGTGTAGAGCTTGTTGTGTCCACGCATGATTTCTTCCACTTGGTCAGTAGTCACGGCATCCAGCCCGCAACCAAAACTGTTGAGCTGCACTAGTTCTAGATTTGGATTTTTTGAAACGACTTTAGCAGCAGCATAGAGGCGAGAATGGTAAACCCATTGGTTAACCACGCGCAGTCCTGACACTTCTTCTAAACCAGCCACCATGTCCTCTGTCAAGACATGAAAACCTTCTTGCGTGATAATATTGGCAATACCGTGATTGATTTCAGCGTCAAGGTGGTAAGGGCGACCAGACAAGACAATGGCTTTTTCGCCATTGGTAGCAAGAGTGGAAAGCAGTTCATCAGCTTTATCTTGCAAATCTTGTTTGAAATCGGCTAAGGCTTGGTAGCCATGTTCGATGGCTCTTCGAATGTCCTCAAGCGTGATGTCATCGTAAACACGAAAAGCCTTGCTAAGAGATAGCACAACGGATTCGTGGTCTGCTAAATTGACAAAGGGATGGAAATAAGCCACTTCCCCATTGCGAATAGGGTCCATGTTTTTCTCGATAACTTCAGGATAGCTTTGAACAATAGGACAGTTGTAGTGGTTCGGTGCCTTGTTATTTTCAATTTGCTCGTAAATGACACTTGGGTAGAAAATCGCATCCACTTTGCGGTCAATCAAGCTTTGAATGTGGCCGTGTACCATCTTGGCAGGGTAACAAACCGTATCACTTGGAATGGTTTCAATCCCTTTTTCAAACAAGGTTTTGTCTGATTTTGGGGACAATTGCACACGAAAACCAAGGTCGGTTAAAATGGTGTGCCAAAGGGGATAGTTTTCATACATATTGAGCACACGAGGAATACCGATAATGCCATGGACAGCGTCACGTTTTGAGAGAGCTTTAAATTTAAAAAGTTTTTTATATTTGTAATCAACGAGGTTTTCTTTTTGGTTGCTGCGATCAAATGTGATTTTGGTGACTTTTTCTGCTCCGCGTTCGCAACGGTTACCTGTGACAAATTTGGAACCGTCATTGAAAATGGTCACGGTCAAAGCACAGTTGTTTTCACACAAGCCGCAACGGGTGAATTCTTTTTGGGTGGTAAAGTTATCCAGTTCCTCTAGCCCCATCAAACGTGAGGTTTGGGGTTGGTGTTCCAGTAATGTTTCCGTCATGCGTTCTCTCCTTTACTGTACCGTACTAAAAGCGGGTACCTCGGCGGTTTCATCTTCGTATTTTTCCTGAGCAATGATGGCACAGCCGTAAGCTCCCATTAGACCAGCAATGCTTGGGCGAACCACTTCGCGTTCGCTGACCAATTCAAAGGCACGAAGTATCGCTTCATTGTAGAAGGTTCCTCCCTGAACCACGATTTTTTCCCCTAAATCTTCAGGGCGTTTGAGTTTGATAACCTTGTACAAGGCATTTTTGATGACTGAATAAGACAATCCTGCTGAAATATCTGCCACGGTTGCTCCTTCTTTTTGCACTTGTTTGACTTTTGAATTCATGAAAACCGTGCATTTTGAGCCTAGGTCCACGGGGTGTTGTGCCAATAAAGCAACCTGAGCGAAATCTTTGACGTCGTATTTGAGGGATTTGGCAAAGGTTTCAATAAAGGAACCACAACCTGAAGAGCAAGCTTCATTTAGCTGAATGCTTGAAAGAGCCCCGTCTTGAACGCTCATGGCTTTCATGTCTTGCCCACCAATATCCAAAATAAAATCAACGCCAGGGTTAAAGTAATTGGCAGCCTTGAAATGAGCCACGGTTTCCACTTCACCATAATCCACGTGCAGCGCTGCTTGAATGAGTTTTTCGCCGTAACCTGTCACGCAAGAGCGCGCGATATAGGCTTCCTGTGGCAATTGGTGGTAAACTTCTTTCAAAATGGCAATGACATTTTCCAGCGGTTGTCCTTGGTTATTGCCGTAATGTTGGAACAAAATAGCGCCGTCAGGGTCAGTCAACACCACTTTTGAAGTGGTCGAACCTGCGTCAATGCCCAGAAAAACAGGCCCAGAAGCTTGGGCAATGTCTTTGTAGGTCACGCTGGCTTGGTTGTGACGTGCTCGCCAAGCGTCCAATTCGGCTTGGTCTTTAAAGAGCACATCCAAGGTATTTTTAGGGACCAAGGCTTGTGAACTGTTGGTCTTAAGGTTGTTAATGATTTCTGACAAGGCTAATTGAGCTTGTTCTTCGTCTAAGGCAGCTCCCATTGCCACAAATAGTTGTGGGTGTTCAGGGAAAATCACATTTTCTGGCTTAATATCAAGCGTTTCGATGAAACGTTGACGCAATTCGCTCATAAAGAACAAAGGTCCACCAAGAAAGGCAACATTCCCTGTGATTTTACGTCCTGATGCTAATCCAGCGATGGTTTGATTGACCACGGCTTGGAAAATAGAGGCTGCAATGTCCTCTTTGCGTGCGCCCTCGTTAATCAAAGGTTGAACGTCAGTTTTAGCAAAAACCCCGCAACGACTGGCAATAGGGTAAATGGTTTCGTACCCCTTGGCCAGTTCATTAACCCCATTGGCATCTGTTTTCAAGAGTTCTGCCATTTGGTCAATAAAGGCACCTGTTCCACCAGCACACGTACCGTTCATGCGTTGTTCAAGAGCGTCCCCAAAGAAGGTCATTTTGGCATCTTCACCGCCTAGCTCAATGACCACATCCGTTTCAGGAATAAAATGCTCAACGGTTGTTGTGGCCGCTATAACTTCTTGTACAAATGGAATTTTGGCCACATCTGCCAATCCCATGCCCCCAGAACCTGTGATGGCAATACTGACCGTTTGGTCGCCAATTTCTGAAATGGCATCGTTTAAGACCTTAATGGTTGCTGTTTTGACATCTGAAAAATGCCGTTCATAACGTGAAAAGACGAGCTTTTCATGATCATCGAAAATCACAACTTTAACCGTTGTCGATCCGACATCTACACCTGCTTTATACATATTCCAGTATCCTCGATTAGTGATTTAGACTTTGTTTTGCCTTTTTCTTTTACATAGGATAAGAAAAACAGATAGGCTTAACAACATTCTGTTGTTTATTCAACAAAGTGTCTGCTATAATACTATTATAAAATAGTCCTAATAAAATACAATCGTTAATTTTGATGGTTATGTTGTTTAAACAACACAAGGTGCTAAAACTGTTGATTATCTTGGAGGAAGACGGATGAAATTTACAGATATTCGCTATTTAAAAACCGAGAAGTTGATTTTTGATGCCTTTGCAAAACTTTTGAGTGAGAAATCTTATGAAAAGATTACGATTCAAGACATTGCGGATGAGGCTATGATTAACCGCGCCACTTTTTATGCCCACTATGCTGACAAAGACGAGCTTCGTGATGGGATTCACCAACAAATTGTGGACCAAATGTCAGATATGATTGAGGCAGCACAAATCGCCAAAGGTGACACAGTCAAGGTCAAACGTGCCGAAAAACTCTTGGCAGACTTTTACCGAGGACTTGAAAAAAATCCATCGATTGCTAAAATTGTCTTGCGTAGTATTTCCCAAGAAGTCATGCAAGAACAATTTGGAAGCTTAATGCATGACAAGTACGACCATTTACTGGCCAAGCTAAATGTGACGGAATCAGGCAAGAAAGTTCCAACAGAGTTTGTGGTGGCTTATTTGACCAGTATTTTCACAGGGACTTTGCTGTGGTGGATTAAGTCAGATTTTGCCATGCCAGCAAAGGAATTGTCACGTTTGGTTTTGACCCTGATTAGCAATGGTCATTTGACGGTAATGGGGGTTATCATTGACCGTGACGATTGTGACTAAGAGCTTGTGAGAGCAACAAAGAAAGAGGGTAATTATGAAAAATGACAATAGGGTTCGTGATGCTATTGACCATCGCTTATACCCAGTAGCAGAAGGTAGCTTTTTATCTGAAATGGACACGCGTTTGCACCACCTTCTCAGACAAAGTCATCCTGATCTGCAAGACGGTGATTTTATCAGTTATAAACAGCTGACGCCTTATCGAATGCAGCTTTTAGAGGAAATTATCGACCAAGCCAACTGTAAAAATGAGTTCATTCGTGAGGCGGTTCACGGGGTGGCAAATGATGAAAATTACGCTGCCTTGGATATCCAAGACCAATTGGATAAGAAAATTACTTTTGGGCAAAAAATCGCGGACGACGTGGCTCGGTTTGGGGGTTCTTGGACCTTTATCATTTCCTTTATCGTCTTTATGGTAGTTTGGATGCTAATCAATATCATTCAACCGTTTGGGATTGCTTTTGACAAATACCCATTTATCTTGCTTAATCTCGCCCTATCAACTATCGCAGCCATTCAAGCCCCTTTGATTATGATGAGCCAAAACCGTGCCTCAGATTATGACCGCTTGCAAGCCAAAAAAAACTACAATGTTAACAAGGTGTCTAAAGAAGAAATCCGATTTTTGCACAAAAAATTGGACCACTTGGTGCAACAAGACCAGTCAGATTTACTGGAAATTCAAAAATTGCAAACCGAAATGCTGGCCTCAGTCACCAATCAGGTAGTGGATTTGAAAGAGCAAAACCAAATCTTGCGAGAAGAAATCGCTAAATTACAAAAAGCAACCGAGAAGAAGTAGGAACATTTAGCGTGCAGACTGGCTTAAATTTGTTATAATAAAAGCAACAGAATCAGGGGAGAAGGACTATGTCTGATAAAACTATTCATTTAGTCATTGTAACTGGGATGAGTGGCGCTGGAAAAACAGTTGCCATTCAATCCTTTGAAGATTTAGGGTATTTTACGATTGATAATATGCCCCCTGCCTTAGTGCCTAAGTTTATTGAATTGGTGGAACAATCAAGCGACAATAACCGCGTGGCACTTGTGGTGGATATGCGTAGCAGGCTCTTTTTTAACGAAATCAATTCTGTCTTAGACCAAATTGATGCCAGTCCCAATATTGACGTAAAAATCTTGTTCTTAGATGCCACAGATGGTGAATTGGTATCACGTTACAAGGAAACGCGTCGTAGCCACCCACTAGCAGCGGATGGCCGCATTTTGGACGGGATTAAATTGGAGCGTGAGTTGCTAGCACCTCTAAAAAATCTGAGCCAAAATGTGATCAATACCACAGATTTGACCCCACGCCAGTTGCGCAAAACCATTTCTGAGCAATTTTCAAGTGAGCAAAACCAAGCTTCTTTCCATATTGAAGTGATGAGCTTTGGTTTCAAATACAGCCTGCCTTTGGATGCGGATTTGGTTTTTGACGTACGTTTCTTGCCAAATCCCTACTACAAACCAGAATTGCGTAACTTAACCGGATTGGACAAGGATGTCTATGATTACGTTATGGACCACGAGGAATCCGAAGCCTTTTACCAACATTTGATTGGCCTTTTAAAACCAATCCTACCAGGCTACCAAAAAGAAGGCAAATCAGTCTTAACCATTGCGATTGGTTGTACAGGAGGTCAACACCGTAGCGTTGCCTTTGCCCATCGCCTAGCAGAAGACTTGAAAACAGACTGGGTGGTCAATGAAACCCACCGTGATAAAAATCGTCGTAAGGAGACTGTTAATCGTTCATGAGAAAACCGAAGGTTACTGTTATTGGAGGCGGAACGGGGATACCTATCATTTTAAATAGTTTAAGGCACGAAGAGGTGGATATCACTGCTATTGTAACGGTTGCAGACGACGGTGGCAGTTCAGGAAAATTGCGTTCGGTGATGCAATTGCCCCCACCAGGTGACTTGCGCAATGTGCTAGTTGCCATGAGTGATATGCCTAAATTTTACGAAAAAGTCTTTCAGTACCGGTTTGCAGATAGCGACGGTGCTTTGGCAGGACACCCTTTGGGCAATCTGATTATTTCAGGAATTGCTGAAATGCAAGGCTCAACCTACAATGCCATGCAATTGTTAACCAAGTTCTTTCACGTTACAGGCAAGATTTACCCTGCAAGTGAGAACCCTTTGACCCTGCATGCGGTTTTCAAAGACGGTCATGAGGTGACTGGGGAGAGCTACATTGCTGACTACAAGGGCATGATTGACCATGTTTATGTGACCAATACCTACAACAACGAAGAGCCAACTGCCAGCCGTAAAGTAGTCGAAACCATTTTAAACAGTGATATGATTGTGCTGGGGCCAGGTTCTCTCTTTACTTCGATTTTGCCTAACTTGGTTATCCCAGAAATCAAGCAAGCTCTGCTGGATACGTCTGCTGAGGTGGCTTATGTGTGTAATATCATGACACAATACGGCGAAACCGAGCATTTTACCGATGCCAACCACGTGGAAGTCTTGAACCGTCACTTAGGACAAGATGCCATTGACACCGTTTTGGTGAATATCCAAGAAGTGCCGCAGGATTACATGAATTCCAACCAATTTGACGAGTATCTGGTTCAGGTGGAGCATGATTTTAAAGGACTACGCCAGCAAGTGAAACGTGTGATTTCATCGGATTTTCTTCGTTTGGAAAATGGCGGTGCTTTTCACAATGGGGACTATGTGGTGCGAGAATTGATGAACCTATTGAGGTCAAAAGAAAGATGAGTTTTACAGTAAAAGTCAAAGAAGAATTGATTAACCAATCGCGGTTTGACAAGAGCGAATTATCAGCCATCATCAAAATGTCAGGGAGTTTGGGGTTAAATGGCAACCGTTTGACTCTGTCTATCACTACTGAAAATGCCAAAATTGCTCGCCACATCTATGCTTTGATAGAAACCCTCTACAAGGTTCAGCCAGAAATTCGTTACCACCAAAAGACTAACTTACGCAAAAATCGTGTTTACCATGTCTTTGTCGCGACGGACGTCAAAGACATTTTAAATGATTTGCAGTTGGCAGATTCCTTTTTTGGTATCGAAACAGGTATTAATCCCTTGATTTTAGAAGATGATGACAAGGGACGGGCTTATTTACGAGGGGCCTTTTTGGCGACAGGAACCATTCGGGACCCAGAATCAGGCAAGTACCAGTTGGAAATTTTTTCCGTTTACCAAGACCACGCGGAAGACTTAGCTAATCTCATGCGAAAATTCATCTTGGATGCCAAGGTCATTGAGCACAAGAGTGGTGCAGTGACGTATCTGCAAAAGGCTGAAGATATCATGGATTTTCTCTTGATTATCGGTGCGGTGGATTCCAAGGATGTGTTTGAAGAAGTGAAAATCATGCGTGAAACTCGCAACGATGTTAACCGTGCCAACAACGCTGAAACGGCCAATATTGCCAAAACCGTGATGGCCAGCATGAAAACTATTAACAATATCATCACCATCATGGATACCGTTGGTCTGGATACCTTGCCAATTGAATTGCAACAAGTGGCTAAAATCAGAGTGGCTCACCCTGATTATTCGCTGCAGCAAATTGCTGACACCTTGGGCAACGGATTAACCAAGAGCGGCGTCAATCACCGTTTGCGTAAAATCAATAAATTAGCAGAAAGTTTATCATAATTAGGAGGAAGATGACTTATGTCATGTACAACGATTTTAGTAGGAAAAGACGCTTCTTATGATGGCTCAACCATCATTGCGCGAACTGAAGACTCACAAAGTGGCGAATTTACCCCAAAACAATTTATCGTGGTGAAACCTGAGGACCAACCTCGCCACTACAAATCAGTTTTGTCATCATTTGAGATTGATTTGCCTGACAATCCCATGCGTTATACTTCTGTGCCAGATGCCTTGCGCAAGGACGGGATTTGGGGAGAAGCAGGTATCAACGAAGCCAATGTTGCCATGAGCGAAACTGAAACCATCACGACCAATGCGCGTGTTTTAGGAGCTGATCCGCTCGTTGCATCAGGAATTGGTGAAGAAGATATGCTGACTTTGGTATTACCTTATGTTCGCACAGCGCGTGAAGGGGTAAAACGCCTTGGTGAAATTCTTGAAACCTATGGAACTTACGAGTCAAACGGCGTGGCCTTTTCAGATGTCGATGAAATCTGGTGGCTAGAAACCGTTGGAGGACACCACTGGATTGCCCGTCGTGTGCCAGATGATTGTTACGTGACCAATCCTAACCAACTAGGTATTGACCATTTTGAATTTAACAATCCAGACGAATATATGTATTCAACTGGTTTGCGTGATTTTATTGAGGATAACAACCTTGATTTGACTTATTCAAATGAGCATTTCAACCCACGTTATGCCTTTGGTAGCCAACGTGACAAAGACCGTCACTACAACACTCCACGCGCTTGGGCTATGCAACGTTTCTTAAACCCTGAAATCAAACAGGACCCTCGCAGTTTTTTCATTCCTTGGGCACAAAAACCTTATCGCAAAATCACTATCGAAGACGTCAAATACGTGCTTAGCAACCATTATCAAGATACGGAATTTGACCCTTACGGACCAGAAGGCAATAAGGTAACCCAACGTGCCTTCCGTACCATTGGTATCAATCGTACCAGTCAAACCGCTATTCTTCAATTGCGCCCTGACAAACCACATGACACCACTGGTATTCAGTGGCTGGCCTATGGCTCAATGCCATTTGGTACAATGGTGCCGTTCTTTACTCAAATTTCAACAACACCAGCCTACTTTTCCAATACAGGTGCCAACGTGTCAACGGATTCCTTCTACTGGGCAAACCGTTTGATTGCTGCCATTGCTGACCCGCATTTCCACCAACACGAAGGGGATATCGAAGCCTACGTTGAAAGCACAATGGCGGCTGGTCATGCTCGCATTGGTCGTGTCGATGCTGCTTTGGCTAGAGGCGAAAAAGTAGATTTTGACGCTGAAAACCAAGCCATGAGTGATGACGTACAGCAACAAACCCAAGACTTGTTGAATAAGGTTCTTTTTGATGCAAGTAACTTGATGACCAATCATTTTTCAGTTAGTGACTAATATTAAACTAGTAAATCCTTTGGGAGCCAGTCTCCCAAAGGATTTTTTGCTATTTTGAAAAGAAAACCTTGCAAAAACGGGAGAATATGATATACTTAACCAGTAAAATATTAACCAGTTAATAAAAGGAGTGTTATGAAAAGACTGTTTGTAACGATTGTCGCAGGTGTTGCCTTGCTTTTACTTTGCTTGACAGGAGCCAACAAGCCTGTCGCTGCAGATGATAAAATCAGCGTGGTAACCACTTTCTACCCAGTGTATGAATTTACCAAGGCGGTCACAGGTGACACAGCTGATGTTACTATGTTGGTAAAAGCAGGAACGGAACCCCATGATTTTGAGCCATCAACCAAAAATATTGCCACTATTTCAGATGCTGATGTTTTTGTTTATCTAGATGACAATATGGAAACCTGGGTGGATAGCGTGGTATCTTCTGTCAAAGCCCCACAATTGACCGTAGTGAAAGCAACAGGTGATATGTTGCTCTTGGCTGGCACGACTGAGGAGGAAGAAGAAGGGGAAAGCCACGAAGGGCACTCTCATGCCTACGATCCCCATGTCTGGTTGTCGCCCAAGCGTGCAATGATGTTGGTGGAAAATATCCGAGATGCCTTTATCGCCAAATACTCTGATAAAGCTGAAGTTTTTACCAATAATGCAGCAGCCTACCTAACAGAACTAAGTGACCTTGACGCTTTGTACACGGATAAATTGTCCCAAGCCAAGCAAAAAAGCTTCGTCACTCAGCACGCAGCCTTTGGCTACTTGGCTTTAGATTATGGTTTGACGCAAATTCCGATTACAGGTATTTCAGCAGATAGCGAACCGTCAGCCAAACGTTTGGTTAATCTGGCTAAATATGTCCAAAAATACGATATCCGCTATATTTATTTTGAAAAAAATGCCTCAAGTAAGGTAGCAGAAACCTTGGCGGATGAAACAGGTGTTAAGACCGCTGTCCTCAATCCCATTGAAAGTTTGACCAGCAAAGAGATGAAATCAGGCGAGAATTACATTAGTGAGATGAAAGCCAATCTCAAGGCTTTGGAATTGACGACAGATGTTGCTGGTAAGACCATTAAAGCAGAAGAGGACACCGGCAAAACCGTAGAAAACGGCTATTTTAAAGACAAAGATATCACCGACCGTTCTTTGAAAGATTGGTCAGGAAAATGGCAGTCGGTTTACCCTTATCTCGTTAACGGTGATCTCGACCAAGTCTGGGAATACAAGGCTCAGTTGTCAAAAGGGGAAAAAACAGCTGAGGAATACAAAGACTATTACACCACAGGCTATCAGACCGACGTTGACCACATCAATATTAATGGCAAAAAGAATACCATCACCTTTATCAAAGGCGACCAAAAGTATCAATTTACTTATAAATACAGTGGCTATAAGGTCTTGACCTATGAAAAAGGCAATCGTGGCGTGCGTTACCTATTTAAAACCGACGATCCAAATGCTGGTGAATTCAAATACGTGCAATTTAGCGACCACAATATCTCTGAAACAGATTCGACCCATTTCCACATTTTCTGGGGTGGTAAAAGCCAAAAAGCCCTCTTGAAAGAGATGTCGCATTGGCCTACCTATTACCCTGATGATTTGACTGGAAAAGAAATCGCCCAAGACATGGTTGCTCACTAATCACAAAAGCTTGAAGTTGCTAACTTCAAGCTTTTGTGATTAGTGCCTTGAATTGATAAGAAACGTACACAAAAAACCACTCGATTTCTCGAATGGTTTAAGTCGTAAATCGTACTTCTTATTTGAAGCCGTATTTTTTGTTGAAACGATCCACACGACCATCTGCTTGAGTGAATTTTTGACGACCTGTGTAGAATGGGTGTGAATCTGATGAAATTTCCACACGGATAAGTGGGTAAGTAGCACCTTCGAATTCTACAGTTTCGCTAGATGATTTAGTAGAACCGCTAAGGAATTTGTAACCAGTAGTTGTATCCATAAATACTACTGGACGGTATTCTGGGTGAATGTTTTGTCTCATTTTAAAAAAGATTTCCTTTCTGCCATGATACTTTCCGTATCATAGTTATTTAACTCTTACATTTTATCAAATAAATACGTCCTTGGCAAGTCTTTTCTCCAAATAAATAGAAAAAATAGGACGGTTTTCTAGTCTTTTGTGGCTTGCAAGAGGTCTTTGATTTCTTGGAAAATGGATTCGTTTTCTTCCAAGCTGTAAGAGTTGGCCCCGCTGGCAAGAGGGTGTCCGCCACCGTCGTGACGTTTGGCAATTCCGTTGATGACTTGTGTTTTACTTCTGAGGTGAACGCGATAATGACCGTCAGCTTGCTCAACGAAAACACCCCAAGATTGAACGGTATCGATTTTGCCAGGAAGGTTCACGATAGCAGAGGTTTCTGCTTCGGTCACGTTAAATTCCTTGAGCACGTCTTGGGTTAATAGCACACGCGCAGCCCCACTATCATCTACTTCAAGGTGTTCCAAAACATAACCTTGGAGTTTAGCAATTTTCAATGGGAAGGAATCCATTTGACGGCTCAATTGTGCAAAATCAAAGTCGTAGCTTCTAAGTTTGGCCGCCATTTGGAAGGTTTTGCTGCTTGTTGCAGGGTAGAGAAAGCGTCCTGTATCACCAACAATACCACAATACAAGAGGCGTGCGGCAGACGTTGGCACGGTCAAATGCGTGCTTAAAGCAAGGTCGGTAATGATTTCACTGGCACTAGAAGCACTCGTATCCACGTGCATCAAATCTCCGTAAGGGTCATCATTTGGGTGGTGGTCAATTTTAATGAGAAATTGACCTGTGTGGTAACGCTCGTCATCAACTCGAGGGCGATTAGCCGTATCAGTGACAATAACCAAGGCATTAGCGTAGTCATCGTCGCTGACCTCGTCCATTTGGGCTAACCAAGCAAGGGTTGGTTCATCTTGACCTGTTGCTAAGACGGTTTTAGTTGGAAAATTCTCCCTAATAATATCACGCAAGCCCACCTGACTACCGATAGCATCAGGGTCAGGTCTTTGGTGACGGTGAATAATAATGGTGTCATAGGCTTTAATAGCGTCCACAATTTCTGCGAATGTATTCATAATGATATCTCCCATCGTTTTAAAGATTCTCTTATCTTTTCATTATACCACACTTTAAAAATGACCTAGGCCATGAATTTTGATAAAAACTTTACAGAAACAAGATAGAAGACAAGAACGTTCGTCATGTATGATTAATAGAGTAAAAAAGATGTGGAAGGAACCAAAAAGTGTGGTAGAAATTGCATTAAAAAATATTTGCAAAGAATACAAAAATAAGAATTACGCCGTACGAGATTTTAACTTAGATATTTACGATAAAGAGTTTGTGATTTTTGTTGGACCGTCTGGGTGTGGCAAGTCAACAACTCTTCGCATGATTGCTGGTCTTGAAGAGATTAGCGACGGGGAACTTTGGATTGATGGGGAACTTAGTAATTACTCAGAACCTAAGGAAAGAGATATGTCCATGGTTTTCCAAAACTACGCTCTTTACCCAAGCATGACGGTTTATGGCAATCTGGCTTTTGCCTTGAAAGTTCGGAAAACGCCTAAAAAAGAAATCGACCAAAAAGTGCATCAGATTTCTCAAATTCTTGATATCGAACATTTGTTGGACCGCCGTCCATCAGATTTGTCAGGTGGGCAAAAGCAACGTGTGGCCATTGGTAGTGCCATTATCCGCCGTCCAAAAGTTTTCCTCATGGATGAGCCCTTGTCAAACTTAGATGCCAAGTTGCGTGCGCAAATGCGTATCGAACTAGCAAAATTGCATAAGGAATTGGGTATCACGATTATTTATGTGACGCATGACCAGACCGAAGCCATGACCCTAGGAACCAAAATTGTTGTCATGAAAGAAGGGGTCATTCAACAAATCGCGGCACCGTCTGTGCTTTACAATAACCCAATCAACCGATTTGTCGCAGAATTTGTTGGTTCACCGTCAATGAATTTCTTTGAGGCTGTGGTTCAAAAAGAAAAAGACCGTGTGGTTCTCATCTTTGGTGAACAACAAGATAAGAAAGTTTACCCAACGCAAGCCGATAGCCTTCGCTTGAAAGATGTTGTTGGCAAAACCGTGCAATTGGGTATTCGTCCTGAGGATATCCACGAAAAAGCAGAAGCTAGACAAGGTGGCTTTGACACCTTTAGCCAAGGCATCGTGGAACGTGTGGATTCGCGTGAGTTACTTGGTTCTGAGGTTATTCTTTACTTCCGTGAATCAGAGCGCAACCACTGTGTTCGCCTAAGCCCTGACAATAACACAGCGGCTGGAGAATCCATTGAATTGTACTTTGACCCTGAGAAAATTCACGTGTTTGATTTAGAAACGCAAGAAAACTTGTTATATAGAGAGGAGCTGTGACGTGGGAAAAAAGATTAAAAAAATAAGCGTGGGTCCTTATGGTTACCTGGTTCCAAGTTTGCTTATTTTTGCCGTATTCCTATTTTATCCATTTTTCAAAACCATTTACCTAAGCTTTTTCAAGACCAATAAACTGGGTGAAGCCAAGTTATTTGTTGGTTTTGAAAACTACCAAAACTTGCTGCAATCGGATTCTTTCCGCAACAGTTTGGGTGTTACCTTGATTTTTGTGGCGATTGTTGTTCTTGGAGGAATGTTCCTGGGCTTGATTACCGCTCTACTATGCAACAAAGCTTTTCCTGGTATTCGTGCCTTTAGTACGGTTTACGCTTTGCCAATGGCGATTGCCTCAAGTTCGGCAGCCATGATTTTCCAAATCATGCTCCACCCAGCTGTCGGAATTGTGAATAAGCTTTTGGGCTTAGATATTAATTGGTTAAATGATCCTAATACAGCGCTTTACTGTGTGGCTTTCCTAACAGCTTGGCTAAATAGTGGGATTAACTTCCTGTATTTTTCAGCAGGACTTGGTAATATCGACGATAGCATCTACGAACGTGCCTCTCTTGATGGGGCAAGCCCGCTACAACAATTTTTCCACTTAACCTTACCAGGTTTGTCACCAATCATGTTTTATACCCTTGTGGTCAACATCATTCAAGCCTTCCAGTCATTTGGACAAATCAAAATCTTGACAGAAGGTGGGCCAAACGAAACAACCAACGTGATAGTGTACTCTATTTACCGTGATGCCTTCTTTAACTACAAGTTTGGTAGTGCAGCGGCACAATCGGTTATCTTATTTATCATTATCATGCTCATCACGCTTGTGATGTTCAAAGTTGAAAAGAAAGGAGTGAAATACTAATGGAACAAATGGGAGAAATGGAACTCTATTGTCAAGAAACGCTCACGCAAGAGCAAATTGTTGATATCAAGGAAACTATGCGTGCCAAGGCTCTAGCTAAGAAAAGGGCTAAAACAGGTTTTCGCTTGTTGACCAATATCGTGGTGGCTTTGATTATTTTGTTGCCGCTCTTGTACGCAGTAAGCATTGCCTTTATGCCATCTGGTGAGTTGTTTACCACTGAGCTAAACCTCTTCCCGAAAAATCCGACCCTTGATAACTTTAAAAATGCCATCACGCAAGTACCGTTGATGCGATTCATCCTGAATTCTTTCATCATTGCGAGTTGCATTACGGTTGGTCAGATTATTTCTTGCTCGCTAGCTGCCTTTGCCTTCTCGTTTTTAGAATTCAAAGGAAAAGGCATTCTCTTCATGATTGTCATGGCTACCATGATGGTTCCTGGAGAGGCAACTATTATCTCAAACTATTTAACCGTTGGTAAGCTTGGATTATTGGATACTTATCCTGTACTGATTGTCCCTTACTTGACGTCGGCGATGGGAATTTTCCTCTTCCGCCAATTCTATATGACTTTCCCTAAATCTTTGTATGAATCAGCTAAATTAGACGGTTGCTCTAACTTGACTTTTATCATCAAAATCTTGCTTCCTTTGACCAAACCAGCGATTGGTGCTATGGCGGTTTACACCTTCATCAACGCATGGAACCTTTATATGTGGCCATTGTTGGTAACAGGTTCTGAGTCAATGCGAACTGTTCAGATCGGGATTAGTATGTTAAATAGTGTGGATTCGCAATCTATCACTTTGATGATTGCTGGTGTTGTGATGATTATCATCCCATCTATCGCTATCTTTGTTGTTGGTCAAAAACAACTGATTCGTGGCCTTTTCTCAGGTGCCGTTAAAGGTTAAGAGAAAAGCATCCGACTTACTTTTTACTTAATTTAATGTGTTAATTAAAATTTTTTAAGGAGATATATAAACCTAATGAAGAAAAAAATCATGGCAGGGCTTCTTGCTACAACAATGACGCTTGGTACTTTGACTGGTTGTAGTAGCTCATCAACCTCATCAAGCAAAACGGACAACGTTGAAGTTGAAACCGTTGAAATGGCTGCAGCTAACGAAGTTAACGGTACAGAAATCACTTTCTGGCATTCTATGGGTGGCTCTGTTGCCAAAGCAATGGACGAATTGGTGGACCGTTTCAACGAAGAAAACGAATACGGTATCACGGTTAACGCTCAATACCAAGGGGAATACGATGATTCTCTAAACAAATTGAAGAGTGCGCAAATCGGAAACATGGGAGCAGACCTTGTCCAAGTTTATGAAATTGGAACACGTTTCATGATTGAATCTGGTTGGACTGTTCCAATGCAAAACATGGTTGACGCTGATAACTACGACCTTTCTCAAATCGAGCCAAACTTGTCAGCTTACTACACTATTGATGACCAATTGTACTCAATGCCATTTAACTCATCAACACCAATCATGTACTACAACAAGGACATCTTTGACAAAGCTGGCATAACAGAAATTCCAGATAGCTTGGAAGAGCTTAGCGAAGTTGGTGGTCAATTGATGGAAAAAGGTGGCGCTGACCAAGTTATCTCTCTTGGTATTTATGGTTGGTTCTTCGAGCAATTCATCAGCAAACAAGGCCTTGATTACGCAAATAACGGCAACGGTCGTGAAGACATTGCCACAGCAGTTGCCTTTGACGAAAATGGAGCTGCTGAAAACATCCTTTCAATCTGGAAAGAATTGAACGACAAAGGCTATGCACCAAACGTTGGTCGTGGTGGCGATGCTGGTCTTGCTGACTTCTCATCAGGTAAATCAGCTATCACTCTTGGTTCAACAGCATCACTTAACCAAATCCTTCAAGACGTTAACGGTAAATTTGAAGTAGGAACAGCTTACTTCCCTAAAATCAGCTCATCTGACGAAGGTGGCGTATCAATCGGTGGTGCATCACTTTGGGCTTTGAACAACAACGATCCGAAAAAACTTCGTGCAACTTGGGAATTTGTTAAATTCTTGATCTCACCAGAATCACAAGCTTTCTGGAACGCTTCAACTGGTTACTTCCCTGTAACAGTAGCTGCCCACGAAGAGCAAGTCTTCAAAGACAACATTGCCAAATACCCGCAATTTGAAACTGCGATTGAGCAATTGCACGCTTCTTCACCTGAATATGCTGGTGCATTGCTAAGTGTATTCCCTGAAGCACGTTCTATTGTTGAAACAGAAATTGAAAAAACCATCAATGGTGAACAAAGTGTTGATGAAGCTGTTGAAAGCATGTCATCTTCAATCAACGACGCTATTGAAGAGTATAACCTTGTAAATGAATAATAGAGTGCTACAATAGAGTTATGAAGCAGGGCGGATGAGGTATTATCCCCCTGTTTCGTTTTTTATGAGCATTATTAAAGAATTGTTGGGAGTGAGAAAATGAAAACCGTTAGTATTTTTGCCCATAGAGGAGCCAGTCATCAGGCCCCTGAAAACACCCTTGAAGCCTTTCAAAAAGCCGTTGACCAAGGAGTTGATGGTATTGAATTAGACGTTCAAATGACCAAAGACCAAGTGCTTGTGGTTGCCCACGATGAGCAGTTGGAGCGTGTCAGCAATGGAAAAGGTTACCTAAAAGACCATACTTTACAAGAATTGCGCGCCTTGGATTTTTCATGTGGACACGATGAATACAGTCAGGTAAAGATTCCGACCTTGGCTGAAGTTTTGGAATTGGTCAAAGATAGCGACATTGTCCTTAATATTGAACTAAAGACGAGTTTGTTTTGGTACCCAGGTATCGAGGATGCCACGGTTCAATTGGTGCAAGAAAAAAGCATGGAAGACCGTGTGATTTATTCATCGTTTAACCATTATAGCATCCAAAAAATCAAGACCCTTGCCCCACAAGCCCAGACGGCCTATCTCTTTTTTGATGTCATTGTTGATGCAGAACATTACACGCTTAATGCTGGTGTGCCAGCCATTCATCCTTGTTTTTGCCAATTGCTCATGCCTGAGATTTTAGAGCGTTATAAGAATTCAGATGTGAAAGTGCGTGTCTGGACAGTGGATGAGCCACAGTTAATCAAGCAATTCATGGCAGCAGGAGTGGATGCCATCATTACCAATGAGCCAGAGTTAGCCTTGAAAATACGTCGTGAAATGGAGGAAAACAAATGTTAGGCAAGAAGAAATTATTCTTATTTGATATTGACGGTACGGTTTGTTTGGGTGACAAATTGATACCAGGGGTTAAACCTTTTTTACAAGACATCAAGCAAAGTGGTGGTCAATTTATTTTTGTTACCAATAACGCCACAAAAAGCGTTGCTGATTATGTGACCTTTTTCAAAGGACTGGGTGTGGCTTGTGATGAGGCCAATTTTATCACGGCTTCGTACGTGACGGTGTACTATTTAAAAACGCACTATCCTGACCAATTGATTTATGTTTTGGGAACAGATTCTTTACAAGAAGAACTCAAATGCAACGGTATTCGTGTGACAACGGATTGCCATGAAGAAGGCATTGCTTGCGTCCTTGTGTCTTATGATAATCAACTCACTTACGACAAATTAGTGGATGTTTGCTGGTTATTGACCAAGGCAGATGTGGATTATGTGGCAACTAATCCTGACATGGTCTGCCCTGTGGAATTTGGCTATGTACCAGATTGTGGAGCTATTTGTGAAATGATAGCCCATGCGGTCAAAAAAGAGCCTTACTATATCGGTAAACCTGAAACGGCTATGGTGGATTTTGCCTTAAAACAAAACCCTTACACCAAGGAAGAAACCATGTTGGTTGGTGATCGTTTGTACACCGATATTCGTTGTGGGAAAAAAGCAGGCGTGGATACGGTCTTGGTTTTGACAGGTGAAACTACTATTGCAGATGTTTCTGCGAGTGTCGAAAAACCCAATTACGTGGAAAATTCAGTAGCAACCTTGTACAAGAAATGGAGGAAAGACAGACAATACCTTCATCACAATGAAGAAAGTGAGGTTGGTTAAGACCAAATCCGCACCTAGCTTCCTAAAAAATTCGGTTTTTGTTAGCCTTTTTTCAATAAAATATGCTATAATAGAAGTAATTTATGTTTGGAGGAAACTATGGCTTTAGTAAAAATTGTCTATGCTAGCATGACAGGAAATACAGAAGAAATTGCTGATATTGTTGGAAATGCCTTTGAGTCACTAGGACATACCGTTGAAGTGGACGAATGCACAACTGTTGACGCAGCTGATTTTGAAGATGCCGATGTGGCTATCGTGGCATCATATACTTATGGTGATGGGGATCTACCAGATGAAATCGTTGATTTCTACGAAGACCTTGCTGATGTTGATTTGGCAGATAAAGTCTTTGGTGTGGTTGGTTCTGGTGATACCTTCTACGATTATTTCTGTAAAGCCGTTGATGATTTTGAAGCTCAGTTTGCTCTAACAGGAGCAACTAAAGGAGCTGAGTCTGTGAAGGTGGACTTGTCAGCTGATGATGAGGACATCCAAAAATTAGAGGCATTTGCGCAAGCTATTTCCCAAAAAGTCAATGGATAATAGATGAAAAGGGGTCTTCAGAAGACCTCTTTTTTACTGAAGGTGTCAGGATTCCCTTTTCATTAGATAAGGACTTATAGTATAATAAAAAGACAATAGTAAGCAATTTTATTGGGAAAGACTAATGATTTAAAGGTGAAACGATGAAAAAAGTGAAGTATGGCTATGATGAACTCCGCCGCTTCTTGGTGTTGTTTGGTGTGGTTCTAGTTCTAGGTTATTTTATTCTTTATGTGATTGGGCACTGGGAATTGCTGGTGCGTTTTTGGGAATCCAATTCGCAAGCTGAAATCAATCGAGTGATTTCCCAGCTTCGTCATAAGACTATTTTGAATTTTGTGGTCTTGGTTATTCTGACGGCTGTGACGGCGGCTATTCCATTTATGTCTAATGCCATTTTTGCCATTTTTAATGGGGTGGTTTATGGTCCTTATATCGGCTTTGGCATGAATTTGCTGGGAAATGTCTTGGGGAATTTTATCTTTATCAAGTTGCTCAATGTCGTGGATATCACCGATAGTGAAAACAAATTGAAAAAGCGTTTTAGTGGCATTCAAGCGCTAGAAAACAAGAATTATGGGATTATTTTAGGCTACATGATTCCTGTTGTACCAACGATTTTGATCAATTATCATGTAGCAGAAGAAAAGCTTCCTTGGCGCAAATGGCTGCTCTATGTTACCATTGGGGTGGCTCCGAGTAGTCTAATTTATGCCTTGGGTGGTGACGCTGTGATTGCTGGTAATGTCAGACGTTTGATTGTGCTTGGTGTGATTATCGCTCTTGGTTATGTCTTAGTAACCGTGATTAGACGCCGAAATAACAACAAAATGTAAAAGGAAAGTGCAGCTTAAAGAATGGTAAGAAAAACAATGATAGATTTAGATGTGACGCGCCAAAAAATTGATGCCATAGATGCAGACTTGGTGGCGCTTTTGGAAGAACGTATGCAACTAGTCAATGATGTCGTCGCTTACAAAAAAACGGTTGGCAAGCCAATCTTAGACACAAGCCGTGAACACGCCGTCCTTCAAAAAGTAGCCGATAGGGTTCAAGAAAAAGCATTTGAGGATACGATTGTTAATACTTTTTCAGATATCATGAAACGTTCCCGCGACTACCAAGCCACACAAATAGACTAGACTATTTTGCTAAAAAAACTCTCGCGAAAATGGTTTCTATCTCTTTACACAACTTACCTTTTTTGCTAGAATAGTAAGAGTGTGTGATGGACACACGAAATACGGCTAATCCGCTGGGACAAGCACTTATGATTAGTAAGATAGGAGAAAAATAGAATGAATCCATTAATTCAAAGTTTGACTGAAAGTCAATTACGTACTGATATCCCTACATTCCACCCTGGTGATACTGTTCGTGTTCACGCGAAAGTTGTCGAAGGAAACCGCGAACGTGTCCAAATCTTCGAAGGTGTGGTTATTTCTCGTAAAGGTCAAGGGATCTCAGAAATGTACACAGTTCGTAAAATGTCAAGTGGTATCGGGGTAGAACGTACTTTCCCAGTTCATACACCACGTGTTGAAAAAATCGAAGTTGTTCGTCATGGTAAAGTGCGTCGTGCTAAACTTTACTACTTGCGTGCATTGCAAGGTAAAGCAGCTCGTATTAAAGAAATCCGTCGTTAATGAGCACTGCTATGTAACGAGAAAAATCTGTCCTCGGGACAGATTTTTTCATAACTCCCCTTAGTTCAATGGATATAACAACTCCCTCCTAAGGAGTAGTTGCTGGTTCGATTCCGGCAGGGGAGATCCACGTTTCTAAGGTAGCTGGTCATTTGGACGAAGACAGGTGACGAATTGGCATAAGAAAGGCGTTTTTCTCATATACGCCTTTTAAAGTTCTTCTGAGTTCAGCTATTTTTAGATAAGATGTTTTATAATAGAGACAAGTATTTTACCTAAAATACCTATATCTATTGTGATGAAAAATGAAGGAAGTATCATGGCAAAAAGAAAGTATTCAATTGAAAGTCGTGTTGATTATTCGGTGATTTTACCCGTTTTTTTCCTGTTGTTGATTGGTTTGGTAGCCATTTACATTGCCACCTCAAATGACAGTCCCACTGCGGTGATGAAGGTCATGACGCAACAAGTGGTCTGGATACTTTTGGGTTGCGGTATTGCCTTTGTTGTCATGCTCTTTAGCACGGAATTTCTATGGAAAATCACGCCTTATCTATATGGTTTGGGTTTGGTTTTGATGGTTTTGCCCTTGATCTTTTACAGTCCAGCCTTGGTTGAATCCACAGGGGCTAAAAACTGGGTAACTATTGGATCGGTGACCTTATTTCAGCCGTCCGAATTTATGAAAGTGTCCTATATTTTGATGCTGTCGCGGTATTCCATTTGGTTCCGACAAAAATACAAGGAAGATTCCTTAGCAAATGACTGGAAATTATTGGGTGTCTTTGCCTTGATTACCTTGCCCGTCATGATTTTACTTGGCTTGCAAAAAGACTTAGGAACAGCCATGGTTTTTGCGGCTATTCTATCTGGTTTAGTGCTTTTATCAGGGATTTCTTGGTGGATTATCGCTCCTGTTTTGATCTTAGTGGTCCTATTGATCGGTGGTTTCTTGATGATCTTCCTGTTTCCGCACGGCAAAGATTTGTTGCATAGTTTGGGGATGGATACTTACCAAATTAACCGTATTTCTGCTTGGTTGGACCCATTCTCTTACGCGAGAACCATCGCCTATCAACAAACACAAGGAATGATTTCGATTGGAAGTGGTGGATTTGCCGGAAAAGGCTTTAACGTCATTGATTTATCGGTGCCTGTTCGTGAAAGTGATATGATTTTTACGGTTATTGCAGAGGACTTTGGTTTTCTTGGTAGTGTGGCTGTGCTTGGGCTTTACCTCTTATTGATTTACCGTATGATTCACGTTATTTTTGAGTCAAATAACCGTTTTTACTCTTACATTGCGACTGGTTTTATCATGATGATTTTGTTCCACATTTTTGAAAATATCGGTGCTGCGCTAGGCATTTTGCCTTTGACAGGGATTCCATTGCCTTTTATCTCTCAAGGGGGGTCATCGCTCATCACCAATCTAATCTGTGTGGGCTTGATTTTGTCGATGAGTTACCAAAATAACCTGCACCGAGAAGAAGAAATGCGAAAACATTTTAGACGCAGTGATCGCTATTAAAAAAGTTGGGGAAACCCAGCTTTTTTTATGAAAACATTCCTTGAAAACGACATGGATTCTACTATAAAAATTGTCTAAAATGTGATATAATAAACACATGAATTATCGTGATTATATATGGGATTTGGGAGGTACGTTGCTCGATAATTATGAAATATCGACACAAGCTTTCGTAGATACCCTCAAAACATTTGGAAAACAAGCCTCACACGACGAGGTGTACAGTAAATTAAAGGAGTCAACGGACGCTGCTATTGCCCGATTTATCCCTAATCAACCTCAGTTTTTAAAGGCATACAAGGAAAAAGAGGCTGAACTGTTGGAGTCGCCTATTTTATTTCCTGGAGCGCGTGAGGTCTTGCAGGCTATTGTGGCTGATGGCGGGCGAAATTTCTTGGTGTCTCACCGCAACAAGTTAGTGCTGGACATTTTGAAAAAGACCCAGCTCTTGCCCTATTTCACAGAAGTGGTGACCTCAGAAAGTGGTTTTGCCCGTAAGCCTAATCCAGAGTCCATGTTGTACCTCAAGAAAAAGTATGATATCAAGGACGCTTTGGTTATTGGTGATCGTGATATTGATAGGCAAGCTGGTCAGGCGGCAGGCTTTGATACGTTATTAGTTGATGGGACCAAGTCCCTAATGGAGATAGTGAAATAATGACGGAAGAAACGAAAAATTTATCAGAATTAGCAAAGGAATATGATGCGAGCCAAATCCAAGTTTTAGAAGGCTTGGAAGCTGTTCGTATGCGACCAGGGATGTACATTGGTTCGACCTCAAAAGAAGGTCTGCATCACTTGGTTTGGGAGATTGTTGACAATTCGATTGACGAAGCTCTAGCAGGCTTTGCCACGCACATCGAAGTCTTTATCGAAAAAGACAATTCCATCACTGTTGTGGATGACGGTCGTGGGATTCCTGTTGACATTCAAGAAAAAACAGGACGTCCAGCCGTTGAAACCGTCTTTACGGTCTTACACGCCGGTGGTAAATTTGGCGGCGGAGGCTATAAGGTTTCAGGTGGTTTGCACGGGGTTGGTTCATCTGTTGTTAATGCTTTATCAACGCAGCTAGATGTTTCTGTCTATCGTGATGGGCATATCTATTACCAAGAGTATTTCAAAGGGCAGGTTCAGGACGATTTGAAGGTTGTCGGCGAAACGGATCGCCACGGAACAACCGTTCATTTCACACCAGATCCTAAGATCTTTACAGAAACGACGACTTTTGATTTTGACAAATTAGCCAAACGTATCCAAGAGTTGGCTTTCTTAAACAAAGGCTTGCGGATTTCCATCACCGATCGACGCGAAGAGCTAGAGCAGGAAAAACATTTCCATTACGAAGGTGGTATTTCAAGTTATGTTGCCTTCATCAATGAAAATAAAGACGTGATTTTCCCAACACCGATCTACACTTCAGGTGAAATGGATGGTATTTCGGTTGAAGTGGCCATGCAATACACAACTGGTTACCACGAAACGCTCATGAGCTTTGCCAATAATATTCATACCCATGAGGGTGGAACTCACGAACAAGGTTTCCGAACAGCTTTGACGCGTGTGATTAATGATTACGCTCGCCAAAACAAGCTCATTAAGGAAAAAGAGGACAATTTGACAGGTGAAGATGTCCGTGAAGGCTTGACTGCCGTGATTTCGGTCAAACACCCAAACCCACAATTTGAAGGGCAAACCAAAACTAAGCTGGGCAATTCAGAAGTGGTGAAAATCACCAACCGTTTGTTCAGCGAAGCTTTTGGACGTTTCTTGTTAGAAAATCCTCAGATTGCCAAGAAAATCGTTGAAAAAGGGATTTTGGCTTCCAAAGCTCGCATTGCAGCAAAACGAGCTCGTGAAGTGACCCGTAAGAAATCAGGGCTTGAAATCTCAAACCTTCCTGGCAAATTGGCAGATTGCTCGTCAAACGACCCATCAATGAATGAATTGTTTATCGTTGAGGGGGATTCAGCCGGTGGTTCTGCCAAATCAGGCCGTAACCGTGAACACCAAGCCATTTTGCCAATTCGTGGTAAAATTTTGAATGTGGAAAAAGCCAGCATGGATAAAATTTTAGCCAATGAAGAAATTCGCAGCTTGTTTACAGCTATGGGAACTGGTTTTGGGGCTGATTTTGATGTGTCAAAAGCTCGTTATCACAAATTGGTTATCATGACCGATGCCGATGTTGACGGTGCCCACATTCGTACCTTGCTTTTGACCTTGATTTACCGCTTTATGCGTCCTATTTTGGAAGCTGGCTATGTCTATATTGCTCAACCACCAATTTATGGGGTCAAAGTGGGAAGTGAAATTAAAGAATACATCCAGCCTGGTGCCAATCAGGAAGCCGAATTGCAAGCAGCGATGGAGCGTTATAAAGAAGGACGCTCTAAACCAACGGTTCAGCGTTACAAAGGGTTAGGAGAGATGGACGATCATCAGCTTTGGGAAACAACAATGGATCCAGAAAACCGATTGATGGCAAGGGTTTCTGTTGATGATGCCGCTGAAGCAGATAAAATTTTCGATATGCTGATGGGAGATCGAGTGGAACCTCGTCGAGTTTTCATTGAAGAAAATGCGGTCTATAGCACGCTTGATTTTTAATGAGAAAGATGAGTAAAAAATACTGCATACTCTCTTTAAGTATGTTATAATCGTAATGTTATAGATATTTTACGATAAAAAGACAATTTATAAGGAGTTTTAAATGTCGAGCGGAATTATATTACTGCTTGTGGCAATTGTTTTAATCATCATCATTGCTTACTTAGTCGGTGTGGTTGTGCGCAAGCGAAATGATTCATTGATTGCAACTTTAGAAGAAAAGAAGCAGTCCTTATTTGCTTTACCGGTCAACGATGAAATTGAAGCTGTTAAGAGCCTTCATTTGATTGGTCAAAGTCAGACAACTTTTCGTGAATGGAATCAAAAATGGGTAGATCTTTCTCTCAATTCTTTTTCTGATATTGAAAATCATATCTTTGAAGCTGAAAATCTTAACAACAGCTTTAAATTCATCAAAGCCAAACATGAGATTGACAACGTTGAAAGCCAATTGAACGTCATCGAAGAAGACATTAATGCCATTCGTGAGGCTCTCTCAGTCTTGAAAGAACAAGAAGAGAAAAACAGTGCTCGTGTCAAACACGCTTTGGATTTATACGAAACCCTTCAAGCTTCTATCTCGGAAAAAGAGGACAATTTTGGTTCTACGATGTCTGAGATTGACAAGCAATTGAAAAATATCGAAACCGAGTTTTCTCAATTTGTCACATTGAACTCAACAGGGGATCCCGTTGAGGCTTCTGAAGTTTTGGATCGTGCTGAAGAGCATACCATTGCACTTGGTCAAATTTCAGAACAAATCCCAGCAATTGTTGCGAAACTAGAAGATGATTTTCCTGATCAAATGGATGACTTGGAACAAGGTTATCGCCGTTTGCTAGAGCAAAATTACCACTTTGCTGAAAAAGATATCGAAACCCGTTTCCAAGAAATCCGCGATGCCATTCGTGCCAACTCTTCAGAGTTAGTCACACTTGATTTGGACCGTGCTCGTAATGAAAATGAACGTATTCAAAGCAAGATCGACACCATGTATGAGTTGTTTGAACGCGAAATTGCAGCGCATAAATTGGCTTTGAAAGACAGCAAGATTATTCCAGATTATTTGGCACACGCAAAAGCCAACAACGACAAGTTGGAAAATGAAATCAAACGCCTATCCCATAAATATATTTTAGGGGATAGCGACAGTTTGAGTCTTCGTTCATTTGCTCAAAAATTAGAAGAAATTGATCTTGAAGTGATGCCAATTGTTGAAGCCTTTGGTACACAAGAACGTCCATTTACTGAGTTGCAATTGATTTTTGACAAGACTTTGAAAACCCTTGACTCTGTTGAAGAAGGTCAAATGGAAGTCTTTGAACAAGTCAAAAACATTGAAGAAATCGAAACAGTGGCTCGTCAAAAACTGGAAAAATACATCAATCGTTTGCACATGATCAAACGTTATATGGAAAAACGCAATTTGCCAGGTATTCCACAAGATTTCTTGAGTACTTTCTTCACGACAAGTTCTCAATTAGAAGCCTTGATTAGTGAATTGAGTCGTGGACGTATTGACATTGATGCTGTGGCTCGTCTGACAGATGTTGCAACAGCTGCCATTGCCAATCTTGAAGAAGCAACTTACCAAGTCGTGCAAAATGCAACATTGACTGAGCAACTCTTGCAATATTCAAACCGTTACCGTAGCTTTGAACCAAGCGTTCAAAATAGTTTCGAACACGCATTGAAATTGTTTGAAGTGGATAATGATTACCAAGCGTCATTTGATGAAATTTCATATGCTCTTGAAACTGTTGAACCAGGTGTTACAGACCGCTTCGTTTCATCATATGAAAAAACACGTGAACAAATTCGTTTTTAATCAGCTAAGAAGGCCATATGGTCTTCTTCTTTTTTTGTCTAAAATTGTATAAATATAAAAAATCTTATTTTAAGCTTGCTATTTTTAGAATTTTCTTGTAAAATATTTTTAAATCATAGTAAAGCGATGATAGAAAAAGCCCAAGACAACAGACAGAGAGTGCTCGGTGGTGAGAAGAGTGTGCAATCCTTGGGTGACACATTCTTGAGCGCGTGTGCGAACTCAGCAGATAGTAGTGCACGACGGGCGGATTCACGTTACGAATCAGAAGTCACGTACTTCATGAGAACAGTTGAGGCGACTGGCTGTTGAATCAAAGGTGGAACCACGTTTTGAACGTCCTTGCAATTTTTTTGCGAGGGCGTTTTTTTGAACATCAAAAAGAGAAAGGGTATGTTTATGGCAAAGATTAAAGGATTACGGGCGATTGAGCCTTATGTTGCTGGCAGTCAGCCAAGCGGCGAGCACATTATCAAATTGAATACCAATGAAAATGCTTATGGACCAAGTCCAAAGGTGGCGGATGCTTTTTCTCATTTTGATGCCCATCGCTTGCGCAAGTATTCCACTTTGAACCAAGAAGCCTTGCGGGTGGCACTAGCCAAGCAACATGGTCTTGACCCTAGTCAAATTATTATTGGCAATGGGTCGGATGACATTTTGTCTATGGCTTTTCTTGCTTTTTTTAACAGTGGACAACCTGTTTTGTTTCCAGATTTGACTTATGGGTTTTATAAGGTTTGGGCGGACTTGTACCACATTCCTTTTATCGAAGTGCCGCTCAATCAAGCTTTTGAAATAGATGTGGAAGATTATATGAGGGATTGTGGGGGCATTGTTTTGGCAAATCCCAATGCGCCGACAGGCATTTACAAGTCCCTTGATGATTTGGAAAAACTTATCAAAGCTCATCCTGATGTGGTGGTTATCGTTGATGAGGCTTATATCAATTTTGGAGGGAAAACGGCTCTGCCTTTGCTGAAGAAATATGATAATCTGTTTATCACACGAACCTTTTCCAAGGATGCTTCACTGGCGGGCTTGCGCGTTGGTTACGGTATCGGAAATCCCAACTTGATGGCGGTCATCAATGCAGTGAAAAATGCCATCAATCCTTACAATGTTGATTTGATTGCGGAAGAATTGGCAGTCGCGGCAGTGGAATCTTGGGACTATTACGAAGGTACTTGCCAAAAAATCATGGCGACACGGCACTGGTTTAGTGAGGCGCTTTCTCAGCTAGGTTTTACTGTTTTGGAGTCGCAAACCAATTTTGTATTGGCAGAATGCCCAAATCACGAAGCACCAGCCTTATTTGATTACCTGCAAGCCCATCATATTCATGTGCGGTATTTTCCAAAAGTTAAACGCCTTCAAAATCATCTGCGGATTTCTATTGGAAATCAGGCGGAGATGGGGCAGGTTATTGTAGTGATTAAGGCTTTTCAAGAGGCATCATAAGATGCAAGCAGGAGTTGAGCGTATGAAAAAGACAACATTACCTGTCGGCATGCACGATAAATTATTTAAGCGTGCGCGTGTGACTTATACCATTGAGCGTGATATTAGTGATTTTTTGATGAGCCAAGGCTTTCATCGCATCGAAACCCCAACTTTAGAGCATTTTGAAGTGTTTAATGACAGTGTGACGAGCAATCATTACCATTTTTTTGATAAAAGCGGAGAATTGCTGACGCTACGTCCTGACATTACGAGTCAGATTGGGCGTGTTATCGCCTCAACACAGGTGGAAACGCCTATTAAATTTTCTTATTCAGGAAAGGTGTTTAAGTACAATGAGGAAATGCGTGGCTTGACCAATGAGCACACCCAAGCTGGGATTGAAATTGTGGGTTACCCTGCCAAGGAAGCGGTTTGTGAAGCTATTGTTTCAGCCAAAAAAGCTCTGGATATTGCAGGCATTCCATCTTACCAATTTGAATTGTCCCATGCAGCGATTTTGCAGACGATTTTTGAAACCTTGGCTTTGCCACAAGATGCTGGGGAAGCATTGGCACAAGCCATTCGGGACAAAAATATAACCCAGCTAAACACTTTTACCAAGCGCTACCCAAGCGAATTGGACGCTTTCTTGAAAGCTCTACCTTTCTTGTTCGGGGAAAGCTATCAGGTCTTGGATAAAGCACGATACTTGGTGGAAAATGAAAGGATTTTAGCAGCCTTGACTGACTTGGAAATGCTTCTAGAGCAAGTGTCAGATGTCTTGACAGAAAGCTATATTGATTTGGCCCAAATGCCTACCATGCCTTATTACACAGGGGTGATGTTCAAGGTATTTGGAAATAAAGTGCCAGATGCTTTTGCGTCAGGTGGGCGTTACGATAAATTGTTTGAACGATTTGGTGCTACAAAATTGACCGCAGTTGGGTGGGCAGTAGATATTGATGCCATTTACCAAGCGGTGCATGACCATTTAGAAGGAGGTGCTTAATGACTCATAAAATAACCATCGCTCTAACCAAAGGGCGCATTGAAAAAGATACGGTGAAACTCTTAGAAAAAGTTGGTTTTGATATGTCTTTTATGGACAATAAAGGGCGAAATTTGATTTTTGAAAGTCCTAACAAAACCTTGCGATTTTTACTGGTCAAGGCGCCTGATGTGACCACTTATGTGCGGCATGGGGTGGCTGACCTTGGGGTAGTTGGCAAGGACGTGCTGATTGAACACCCGACTGGCTATTTAGAAATGCTGGATTTGAATTTTGGATTGTGTAAGTTTTCCGTGGCTTCGACCCAAAATTATAATCCCTATGACCACAAGCGTAAGCGCATTGCCACAAAATACCCAACGATTGCGACGGATTATTTTAACAGCAAGGGGGAGGATGTAGAGATTATTTCCATTCAAGGAAGTGTTGAGATTGCCCCCGTGATTGGTTTGGCGGATGCTATTGTTGATATCGTAGAAACGGGAAACACACTGGCTGCAAATGGTTTGACTGTTTATGAGGATATTTGCCGTATCTCGGCGCGCTTGATTGTCAATAAAGCAGCATTGAAAAACAACCCAGAAATTATGCCTTTTATTCAAAAACTGGAAACGATTGTTGGAAATGAGGAGGTAGCTTTTATATGAAACGCTTAACAGGAACGACCAAAGAGATTTCAGAACTCTTGTACCAAGAACAACTGGAATTGAGCAAGGACAACCGTGACGTGGACGACGTGGTTCGTCAGATTTTGGAAGATGTCAAGAAAAATGGCGACCAAGCCCTAAGAAAGTATTCTGAAACCTTTGACAAGATTAGCCTTGATGATTTTGAGGTGGGATCCGATTTAATTGACCAAGCTTTTGCGACCATTGATGCAGATGTCTTAGAAGCCCTCAAACGCGCCAAAGCCAATATTGAAAGCTATCACAAGCAACAATTGGAAACAGGGTTTGAGGACGCTCCTAGTGATGGTGTCATTCGTGGGCAACTGGTTCGTCCCATTGAACGTGTGGGGGTTTACGTTCCAGGTGGGACGGCAGCCTATCCTTCATCTGTCTTGATGAATGTGATTCCAGCTAAAATTGCAGGCGTAAGGGAAATTATCATGATTACCCCACCGCAAGAGCACTTTGAACCAGCTATTTTGGTGGCGGCATCATTGGCTGGCGTTGACAAAATATATCAAGTTGGTGGGGCGCAAGGTATCGCAGCCTTGGCTTATGGGACAGAAAGCATTCCGCGAGTGGATAAGATTACGGGGCCTGGCAATATCTTTGTTGCAACGGCTAAGAAAATGGTGTACGGCATTGTTGGGATTGATATGATTGCAGGTCCGTCAGAAATCGGCGTCATAGCAGATCACACGGCCAATCCAAAATACGTAGCAGCTGATCTGCTTTCTCAGGCCGAACACGACGTGCGAGCACGTGCCATTTTGGTGACCAATTCTAAAGAGTTGGCAGACGCGGTTGAACTAGAAATTGAAGAGCAGCTCAAACGCTTGCCACGCGAGGAGATTGCGCGTGCCTCTATCGAAAACAACGGACGAATTATCTTGGCAGAATCGGCTCCAGCCATGTTTTCCTTGATGAATCAAGTGGCTCCAGAACACTTGGAAATTGCCATGGATAATGCCTATGATTACCTTGATGCGGTTGAAAATGCGGGTTCTGTTTTCCTTGGGCATTTCACAAGTGAACCGATTGGGGATTATTATGCTGGTGCCAACCACGTTTTGCCGACAACCAGAACCAGCCGATTTTCATCAGCTCTTGGGGTGCATGATTTCATCAAACGCATCCAGTACATGCAGTATTCAAAAGCAGCCGTGCAAGCAGCAAGTCAAGACATCACACGTCTAGCTTATGCCGAAGGCCTGCAAGCTCACGCCAAAGCAATCGAGGTGCGCCATGACTAAAGTAAAGGGATTATTGGTAATGGATGTGGATTCAACCCTCATTCAAGAAGAAGGTATTGATTTATTGGGTGAAGAAGCTGGTGTCGGGGAAAAAATTGCGGATATCACAGCGCGTGCTATGAATGGCGAATTGGATTTCAAACAGGCCTTGGATGAACGTGTTAGCTTGTTAAAGGGCCTGCCAGAAAGCATTTTTGAGCAGGTACTCGAGCGCATGCATTTTACTAAAGGTGCTGAAAAATTAGTGGCAGAATTGCACCGCCGTGGCTACAAAGTCGGTGTGGTATCAGGTGGCTTTCACGAAACGGTGGATGTGTTAGCCAAACGCCTAGGGCTGGATTATGTCAAGGCTAACCGCTTGGAAGTGACAGAAGGTGTCTTGACAGGTAGAGTACTTGGCGAAGTGGTTACCAAAGAGGTTAAAAAGGCCAAATTACAGGAGTGGGCAGCTGAAAATGGTTTGGAACTCAGCCAAACCATTGCTATGGGTGATGGTGCTAATGACTTGCCTATGATAAAAACGGCGGGTATGGGTATTGCCTTTTGTGCCAAGCCTATTGTGCGACAAGAAGCACTTTATCAGATCAATGAACCTGATTTGTATCACCTTATTGACCTCCTAGACCAGAAGGAATCAAGGGTGTGACTCCCATTTTGGAAAGGGAAATTTTATGAGAACAGCAAGTATCGAACGCAATACATTTGAAACCAAGATTCAATTGAGTCTTAATTTAGACGCTCAAGAACCTGTGAGTATTGACACTGGGGTGGGCTTTTTTGACCATATGTTGACCCTTATGGCCAGACACGGCCGCTTTTCCTTGGTGGTTAAAGCATACGGTGATTTGCACGTTGACAGCCACCACACGGTTGAAGATGTGGGCATTGTGCTTGGTCAAGCCTTGAAAGAAGCTTTGGGGGATAAGGCTGGTATCAATCGCTACGGCACGTCTTTTGTGCCCATGGATGAAACGTTGGGCCTGGCAAGTCTTGATTTGTCAGGACGTAGTTATTTGGTGTTTGATTGCACATTTGATAATCCCAAGTTGGGTAATTTCGATACCGAGTTGGTGGAGGAATTTTTCCAAGCTTTGGCTTTCAATGTGCAGATGAATTTGCATTTGAAGATTTTGCATGGTAAAAACAATCACCACAAATCAGAAAGCTTGTTTAAAGCAACTGGGCGGGCGTTACGCGAAGCCATTACCATCAATCCTGAAATCCAAGGGGTTAATTCTACAAAAGGCTTGCTCTAAAACAAGAGAAAGGAAATCAGCCACAATGCAGCTTAACTAGGCGGTGTTGTCAGGGCTTTGGTAGCGTAAATGAAAATAATTGTTATTGATTACGATGCAGGAAATACGGCTAATGTGCTGCGAGCCTTGAGCAAGATTGGTATGCCAGCGGAATTGTCCCAAGATGCCAGCAAAATCTTGACAGCAGACGGTCTGATTTTACCAGGCGTTGGGGCCTATCCAGCAGCCATGGCAGAGCTTCACAAACGTGGCTTGGTTTCGGTTATTAAGGAAGCTGTTGCACAGGGGACGCCTTTATTGGGCATTTGTCTAGGAATGCAAGTGCTGACAGAAGTGGGGCTCGAACACCAAGAAACCGAGGGATTTGGTTTTATTCCAGGGGTCTGTCGTCCCATTAAGGCGACCAAAACCATGCCTGTGCCCCATATAGGTTGGAATGATCTTTCTGTGATCCAAGATAGTCCGCTTACTGATGGACTAGCTAGGCAATCGGTTTATTTTGTGCACAGCTATTTTACAGACGTTCCTAAAGCCTACATCGATGTGACTACTGATTATGGCATGGCTATCCCAGCCATGATTCACAAGGACAATGTGTACGGGGCTCAATTTCACCCTGAAAAATCAGGCGACGTTGGTCTGGGGATTTTAAAAGCTTTTACCCAGCTTTGTGAACAAAAATAGGCAGTAGAAAAAAAGGAGGTTCCTATGCAAATTCTTCCAGCTATTGATATTAAAGATGGGCAAGCGGTTCGCTTGTTCAAGGGCGATTTTCAGCAAAAAACGGTGGTTAATCCTGATGTGATAGACCAAGCCAAGCAGTTTGCTCAAGCAGGGATTCAGTTTATTCATGTTGTGGATTTGGACGGTGCCCTTGATGGCAAGGCAACCAATCGTGAATTAATTGCACGTTTGAAAGAAGTTACAGGATTGGGCGTTGAAGTGGGTGGCGGTATTCGCACCCTTGAACAAATTGAGGACTATTTAAGCCTTGGCATTGACCGTGTGATTATTGGGTCGATGGCAGTAAAAGCGCCAGCTTTTGTGCAAGAAGCTCTCAGTCGATTTGGTAGTGATAAGATTGTTGTTGGAATTGATGCCAAAGATGGTTGGGTGGCGACAGAAGGTTGGCTAGAAACCAGCAATGTTGACTACATTAGCCTAGCCAAAGCCATGGAAAAAATGGGTGTGACCTTGTTTGTCTATACCGATGTTGACCGTGATGGTACGCTAATGGGACCAAATATCGAGCATTATGAACGTCTAGTGTCAGAGCTCAAAATAGCCAAGGTCATCGCTTCTGGTGGCATTTCACAGGTACAAGATTTGGTTAGATTGCAAGCCATTGGTGTGGCTGGTACGATTGTCGGAAAAGCTTATTACAACGGCAATATCAGCCTTGAGAAACTCAAAGCATTTGGAGGGTGATTTATGCTGAAAAAACGCATTATTCCTTGCTTGGATGTTAAAGACGGACGTGTGGTTAAGGGGGTTAATTTTGTCAATCTCGCTGATGTTGGTGATCCTGTTGACGCGGCGCGTGCTTACTATGAGGCAGGTTGTGATGAATTGGTTTTCTTGGACATTACCGCAACGCACGAAGAACGCGAAACCACGGTGGAAATGGTCAAACGCGTGGCAGAACAAGTTTTTATTCCTTTTACCGTAGGAGGAGGCATTCGCTCAGTAGAGGATATGCAGAAGATGCTTAAAGCTGGGGCGGATAAGGTGGCTGTCAATTCCTCAGCCGTTGCCAATCCTCAACTTATCAAGGATTGTGCAGAGAAATTTGGCAGTCAATGTGTGGTCGCAGCTATCGATGCCCGCAAGGTTTCTGACGGAACTTGGCACGTTTATGTGGCAGGTGGTCGCAAGGACACAGGAATTGACTTGTTAGAATGGGCAAAAACGGTGGTTGAGCTTGGTGCGGGTGAAATTTTGCTGACCAGTATGGATAAGGACGGCACCAAGTCAGGCTTTGATTTGGAGATGCTAAATGCCGTTGCAGATGTGGTCAATGTGCCCTTGATTGCTTCTGGAGGTGCAGGTAAGATTGACCATATCGTTGAGGTTTTTGAAAATACCACTGCCACAGGTGCCCTTGCTGCTTCTATTTTCCACTTTGGCGAAGTTTCAATTGCTGACACCAAAGCTGCCATGGCTGCTGCAGGAATTGAGGTGAGACAATGAGTGAAATAAAACTTGATTTTGCGAAACAAGATGGTCTTGTTCCTGTGATTGTGACGGATTACCAAACAGGACAAGTACTGATGTTAGCCTACATGAACGAAGAAGCGTATCACTTAACATTGGAAACCAAGCAAATGCACTACTGGAGCCGCTCACGTCAAGAAATCTGGCATAAAGGGGCAACCAGCGGTCATTATCAATACGTCAAATCAATCAAAACGGATTGCGACTGTGATACCTTATTGGTTGTCGTTGAGCAAGAGGGTGCTGCTTGCCACACAGGCGCTTATAGCTGCTTTTTCAATCAGATTTTGTAGGCAAAAAGAAGGGGGATATTCATGTTAGATACATTATACCAAGAGGCTAAAGACCGTAAGAACAATCCAAAAGAAGGTTCTTACACCAATTACCTTTTTGACAAAGGCTTGGATAAAATTCTCAAAAAAGTCGGTGAAGAAGCCACCGAAGTGGTTGTTGCTGCCAAAAATGCAGACAAGATAGAAATCGCTAATGAAACAGCAGATGTTCTGTACCATTTGGCAGTAATGTTGGTCGAAACTGGCGTTAGTATTGAAGATGTTGATGCTGTTTTAAAAGCACGCCAAGGTAAGAAAAGCAGGCTTCACGACCGCCCAGAAATTACCAATTATTGAAAGTTTAAATGAAAATAAAGAAAGCCAATATTCACATAGAAAACGCTTGCGTAATTGCATAATATTGTGTATACTGTGAGCAGAAAAAAGGTTTTAAGTGTTTTTTGTTACGTTTGGGGATGATAATGGTCAACGATTGGTTGGCGTCAGGTGTCAGACGCTTCAGCCTAACTTGAGTGTTAATCCCCTTTTCAAAGGCAAAAAACTAGAATGGGTGAGAGGTAGGGGATTACATAATGTATATGAAGTCATGTGTTTTAGGTACCGTTAGTATTCTGTCTGTTCAGCAAACCAGTTCCAAAAAAGTGGTTATTTTTGTGGATAATCTGATGGGCATTGCTAGAGAGGAACTCTTTCAAACGCTTAGAATGAATGACAAATATGGTCATGACGTCGTGGTTTCTGATATTTTCTTGGATGCTGAACGCAACAAAATTATTGTTGTAGGGGATTTTTCAGAGCATTTAGCCCCTTATTATGTTGATTATTTAGGCGGTTATTTCCGTGCGAAAAAGACTTGGCGATATACGGATTATTTATATGCTTATGATGGGGAATTGGGTACGCGCGTGTCAGATAAAGGTGCGCGTGTTGACTTGACTGTTTGGGCACCAAGCGCCAACCAAGTGTCTGTGATTCTTTATGATAAGGACAATCAAAATAATGTCCTTGCTAAATTGCCAATGACTAAAGGTGCCAAAGGCGAGTGGTCAATCAGTCTGACTTCAGCCACTGGATTAAGCATTTTAGATTACCGTGGTTATTATTACCATTACGAAATGGAACGTGATCGAGAAACCGTCTTGACCCTAGACCCTTATGCCAAATCTTTAGCCGCTTGGAACAGTGATTGGATTGGTCTTGACCCATCGCATAAGGTTGCCAAGGCTGCCATTGTGGACACCGCATCGATTGGCAACCAAAAATTAGACTATGCTCATATCAAAGGCTACACCAAACGTGAAGATGCCATTATTTATGAGGCACACGTTCGTGATTTCACGTCAGACCCAGCTATTGCTGACGACTTGCACCATCCTTTTGGAACCTTTTCAGCCTTCATTGATAAATTGGATTACCTAAAAGACCTTGGTGTGACCCACATCCAGCTTTTGCCTGTGATGAGCTATTATTTCGCCAATGAATTTAAAAATGATGTGTGCTTACTGAATTACGCTTCTAGCAATACCAATTACAATTGGGGTTATGACCCACAAAGTTATTTTGCCTTGACAGGGATGTATTCAGCTGACCCGCAAGACCCACAAGAACGCATTGCAGAATTCAAAGACTTGGTTCATGCTATTCATGAGCGTGGAATGGGGGTTATCTTGGACGTTGTTTATAACCATACGGCTGATCTAGCTATTTTAGAGGACTTGGAGCCAAATTATTACCATTTCATGGAAGAAGACGGCACTGCTAAGACAAGTTTTGGTGGTGGTCGCCCAGGGACAACCCACTACATGACTCGTCGTTTGGTCATGGATTCCGTGCTTTACTGGGTTAAAGAATTCAAAGTGGATGGTTTCCGTTTTGACATGATGGGGGATTTGGATGCCCAAACCGTGCAAATGGCTTACGATGCTGCTAAAAAATTAAACCCTAATATCATTATGCTTGGGGAAGGGTGGATTTCTTATGCAGGTGATAGCAACGATTGGCGTCAACCTGCCGACCAAACTTGGATGTCACAGACAGACAGCGTTGGTTCTTTCTCTGATGACATGCGTAATTTGTTAAAATCTGGCTACCCAAGCGAAGGCTCACCTGCCTTTCTAACAGGCGGTGCAAGGCCCCTAAATCTGCTATTTAATAATATCAAGGCTCAGCCAAATAACTTTTTAGCTGATGATCCAGGAGATGTTGTGCAATACATCGCCGCACACGATAATTTGACTTTGCATGATGTGATTGCCAAATCCATTCACAAAGACCCAAGCATTCCTAAGCACGAAGCAGAAATCCAACGCCGCTTGCGTTTGGGGAATACCCTCATTTTAACCTCACAAGGAACAGCCTTTATCCACTCTGGACAAGAATACGGTCGTACCAAACAATTCCGTGACGAAGCTTACCGTGGACCTGTTGCTCTTGACCAAGTTCCCGCCAAATCAGATTACTTGACTTACGAAGACGGCACACCGTTTGACTACCCTTATTTCATCAGTGATTCTTATGATTCGACAGATGCGATTAACCATTTTGATTGGAGCAAGGCTACAGATAGCGATCATTATCCTGACAATACTCAAAGCAGAGCTTACACCAAGGGATTGATTCACCTGCGTCGCTCAACGGATGCTTTTACCCTGGCCACCAGGGAAATGATTGACCAAAATGTCAGCCTAATCACCATTCCAAATGAAAATGGCATTGGTTACGATGATTTAGTGATTGCTTACCAAACCCTCGCTAGCAACGGCGACCGTTACGCTGTCTTTATCAATGCTGATAGTGTGGCGCGTCATGTTTTCTTGATCGATGCTTACAAAGATCTATTAGCCGCAGAGGTCGTTGTGGACGGGGAGCAAGCTGGAGTGGAAGCCATTCCTGATCCAAGTGGTGTTACGATGACTGAAACAGGATTAACCCTCGAGCCACTAACAGCTACCATTTTACGTTTGAAAAAAGCTAGCGCTGAAACGGAACGCACGCTTTATGATGAAGCAAGTGGTGTTAGCGTTATTTTAGGAGCAGGTGAACGTGATGACATCAAGAAAATCAAGGTAAGTCACCAAGAAACAAATGATGTCAAAACACCAGAAGTTCTAAAGGGAACAGATTACGATTTGTTTGATATTCAGCCAACTGACAATTTTGGAAATGTCTTAGCTATTACAAAAACAGCGCGAGTTATTTTACCAATTGATGCTGGCAAGACTGTTGCTCAAGTCTTTTATCTCCCAGAAAATGGACAACCACAGTCACTAGCATTTGAAGAAATCAGCCGTACTGTGGCAGGACAAACATTGAAATTTGTCATCTTTAACACAGAACATTTTAGTCAAAACGACATTATTTATGCTCAAGAAGCTACTCAATCATCATCAGCTATGGCAACACAAACCTCAGCTGAAAATGGGGTGACACCTGATGATCAAGCACAAGCTTCTGTCGTGGAAACGACAACTACACCTATCACAGTAGATGCCAATCTTGAAACACTATCAGGTACTGATACTGCTGATATTTTACCAGCGACAGGTGAAAAAGATGGCACACTTCATAGCTTTGCAGGTGTTTTAAGCCTAGCAAGCATAGCTTTGCTCGAACTCAAACGCCGCAAAAAATCAGAATAACTTACAGTAGGCACAAAAAGAGAGGTTAGGAATAAAATCCTAGCCTCTTAATCATCTAAAAACAATGTTTTTATCAGTAAGCGGTGTCGTGGGACGACTGGGTGTGTTTCTAAAAATGCTTTTAACTTTTCTTTTGCCACCCATTGGTACGAAATGGTTTCGCTATTTTGGAGAGTTATGGTATCTTTGAGAGAATTTACCAGAGCAAGGTAGCTATCCATGATACAATTGTCATCTTTGTAAACAGTCCTTTTTGAAAATGTTAATTCAACTGGTACAAGCCCAGTTTCTTCCAGTAACTCACGTCGGACAGCTTGTTTAGAATCCTCACCATAAAGAGCAGAGCCACCTGCACTAGCTTCAAAAAATCCTGGAAAAGACTCTTTTTCTAAATGTCTTTGCACAAACAAAATGTCATTGTCAACATGTTGCACCAAACAATCTACTGCCAAGTGGTACAAATCATCAGGAATTGACTGACCACGCGTTAAGATACGACCTGTTTTTTGCCCATTTGCTAAGTAAGCATCCCATTTTTCCATTTTGTTAACCTCGTAACTTTCAAAAACGTTATAATAGTATTAAAGAAATAAAGGAGAGTGGGTTATATGCATATCCTGATAGCACCCGATTCATTTAAAGAAAGTTTGTCCGCTTCTGAGGTGGCTAAAGCCATTCAGAAGGGGTTTCAAAAAGCTTTGCCAGAGGCGACTTTTGACCGTATGCCGATTGGTGATGGTGGAGAAGGCACCCTAGTAGCCTTGGCAGAAGGTCTGCACCTAGAAAGTCACAGTCACACGGTGACCGGCGCTTTGGGGCAAGCTGTTCAAGCACATTACGCGACAAATGGCCACTTAGCTGTTTTTGAAATAGCTGACATATGTGGCTTGGAAAAAGTTCCACTTGATAAGCGCAATCCGTTAACATTAACGACAAAAGGTGTCGGTGAAATGATTGGACACCTTGTTGACCTTGGTATCAAAGAAATCATGATTGGCGTTGGCGGCAGTTCCACTAATGATGGTGGTATTGGAATGGCAGCAGGATTAGGCTATCGTTTCTTTGACGAGTCTGGTCAAGAAGTTGCTGCAGTTGGTGATAATCTTGGGAATATTGTCAGATTCTTTCGCGATTCTAATTCTCCAGACCTTTCGCAAGTCACCCTTACTATCATTACTGATGTCACCAATCCCTTGTGTGGTCCCAAAGGAGCGACCTACATTTTTGCAGGGCAAAAGGGATTGCTCAAGACTGACTTTGCCCATGTGGATAAGGCCATGGAACAGTTTTACCGCCAATCCTTTCCAGAACTTCTTGATTTGGCAGGAGCAGGAGCTGGTGGGGGTATGGCAGCTGGCTTAGTTGCCTTTGCTGGTGGAAAAATTATCTCAGGTATTGATGCTGTTCTTGATGTGCTTGATTTTGATCGCCGAGTTCAAGCAGCTGATTTGGTTATTGTTGGAGAAGGACGCATGGATCAGCAAAGCCTATCAGGGAAAGCCCCTGTTGGTGTTGCTAGACGCACTCCAAAGGGCACGCCGGTTATTGCTATCTGCGGTAGCTTGAAAGACGATTTGCCTGACTTTCCTGTTGCCAATATCCAAGCCGCTTTTCCAATTATTTCAGGTGTGGACTCCTTGGAAAAGACCTTGGCAAAAGCCCCTCAAAACCTAGAACGCACCGCTCAAAATATTGGCAATCTTTTAGCCTTGACGGATTTTTAATCCTTGTGGAAGAGTCTAGACCAAAAGCCACTTTTATTGGCTTTTTGAGGTTTTTCCTCATCGACGGGCTGTGGAAAGCGCACGGACAATAAAGGATTGTCCACATTTTCTGCCTTGTCAGAATGAACGATGATACCATAAGGCGAATGGGCATTTTTTTCATCAACAATCGTGGCTTGAATAGAAAGGTTTTGAGCCACTTTCATATAATAACATTGGTCCGCAAAAGACAAAGATGGTGAGATTTTGACAAATAAAGTGGTGTATTCTTGGGATAATTCTTTTAAAATGCCTTTAAATCGTCCTTTAGTCGCTTTTAAACGGCTATCTTCTACAGGGATAGACAAAACGACTCGTTCAGCGAAAGTCCCAAAATAAAGCCGTTGTTCATCTGGATTCAAGCGTTTTTCACCTGCTGCAGAGTGCAGCACCTTGTTTTCTAGTTCACTCATATTAACACCTCACATTTATTAGTCTTATTATAGGCTAAATCCCGCTAACTGTCATTTTTTTAACCAAATGAAGTAAGAAAATGGAAATTCACAAAAATATTGTGACAACATTTACAAAAATTCTCGTTTTTATTTGCCTAAGCCGTGATATTATGGTATTATTTGTAGTGTAAAATATTAAAACTCATAAGGAGAGTAACATAATGTCAATTATTACTGATGTTTACGCTCGCGAAGTCCTTGACTCACGCGGTAACCCAACACTTGAAGTAGAAGTTTACACTGAATCAGGTGCATTTGGACGTGGTATGGTTCCTTCAGGAGCTTCTACTGGTGAACACGAAGCAGTTGAACTTCGTGACGGAGACAAATCTCGTTACAATGGTCTTGGTACTCAAAAAGCTGTTGACAATGTTAATAACATCATTGCTGAAGCTATCATTGGTTTCGATGTTCGTGATCAACAAGCAATCGACCGTGCAATGATCGCTCTTGATGGTACTCCAAACAAAGGTAAACTCGGTGCAAATGCTATCCTTGGTGTTTCTATTGCCGTAGCTCGTGCAGCAGCTGACTATCTTGAAATTCCACTTTACAGCTACCTTGGTGGTTTCAACACTAAAGTTCTTCCAACTCCAATGATGAACATCATCAACGGTGGTTCTCACTCAGACGCTCCAATCGCTTTCCAAGAATTCATGATCGTACCTGCTGGTGCACCTACATTCAAAGAAGCTCTTCGTTGGGGTGCTGAAATCTTCCACACTCTTAAGAAAATCCTTAAAGAACGTGGTCTTGAAACAGCTGTTGGTGACGAAGGTGGATTCGCTCCTAAATTTGATGGTACTGAAGACGCTGTAGAAACTATCATCAAAGCAATCGAAACTGCTGGTTACAAACCAGGTGAAGATGTATTCCTTGGATTTGACTGTGCATCATCAGAATTCTACAACGATGGAATTTATGACTACACTAAATTCGAAGGTGAAGGTGCTGCTAAACGTACTGCTGCAGAACAAATCGACTACATCGAAGAATTGGTTAACAAATACCCAATCATCACTATCGAAGATGCAATGGACGAAAACGACTGGGACGGATGGAAAGAACTTACTAAACGTCTTGGTGACCGTGTTCAATTAGTTGGTGATGACTTCTTCGTAACTAACACTTCATACCTTGAACGTGGTATCAAAGAAGGTGCTGCTAACTCAATCCTTATCAAAGTTAACCAAATCGGTACTTTGACTGAAACATTCGAAGCTATCGAAATGGCTAAAGAAGCTGGTTACACTGCCGTTGTATCACACCGTTCAGGTGAAACTGAAGATTCAACAATCGCTGACATCGCAGTTGCAACTAACGCTGGTCAAATTAAAACTGGTTCACTTTCACGTACTGACCGTATCGCTAAATACAACCAATTGCTTCGTATCGAAGACCAACTTGGTGAAGTAGCTGAGTACCGTGGATTGAAATCATTCTACAACCTTAAAAAATAATTGTTGATATAACAATATTTTAAGAGTCTATCTATTTCAGATAGGCTCTTTTTTGTGTATAAGGAGCAAAATAAAAAGATTGCAGATGCAATCTTTTTGGTATTATTTGTCAAATTCAGCTTTGCTTTTGGTATCGGCATATTCTTCAGCGACTTCTTTTGAGAGAATAGCGTCGTAGCTTGGTAGTTGAATATCGGCTCCGTATTTATTTTTTAGGGCGGTAGTAACAAGTCGATAGGCTAGGTTGGCATTGCGTGATAAGATAGGGCCGTGGAAATAACTGCCATACACATTTTTGTAATGAACACCTTCTGTGCCATCTTCGTTATTATTCCCATTTCCGTAAACGCAAGTGCCTAGCGGTTTTTCGTCGTCTGATAAGAAGGTACGTCCTTGATGATTTTCAAAACCGTAATAGGTTTCTTTGAATTCATCATTGTAAATTTTGATATCTCCGATGAAACGGTTGTTGTCTTGGTTGAGGGTGTAGTGTCCCATGACGCCAATGCCGTTGATTTTTTCGCCATTGGCTTGCACATAATATTGTCCAAGAAGTTGGAAGCCGCCGCAAATAGCTAGGATAACTTTGTCTTGGTTGATGAAGTTGGCGATAGCTTCTTTTTTACTTGGTAGGTCTTTGGCAACAATAGATTGTTCGTAATCTTGACCACCACCAAAAAAGGCCATGTCATAGTAATCAGCGTCAAAATCGTCGCCCAAAGACACAATATCAAAGGTCATTTTGGCACCGAGTTTCTCACCAACGTATTTCATCATGAGAATATTACCATTGTCACCGTAAGTATTCATAAGATTGCCGTAAAGATGGGCAACATTTAGCTCGTAAGTGTAATCTTTGGTGTCAGGTGATTGGAGTGAAGTGTAAGTCATCTTAGTTCATCTCCTTTCCAACAGCATGACGATTGGCTAAAATCTCGCGGAATTGCAGCATAGCCGTGTAAGTAGCGAGAATATAAGCGTGCTCGGTTGGTTGTGATTCAATCAATGTCATAATATCTTCTAAATTTTCAGCTTCGGTGATTTTGGTGTCATCGTAGCCTGTCACACGAAGGCGGCGGGCAATTTCAGAATGACGAACCCCACCAGCAAATAGTTGAGGAATGTCCATGTCTAAAATAGCCTCAAAATTAGCATCCCAAATCCAGCTGGTGTCAATACCATCTGCATAGTTAGCGTTGAGCAAGACTGACAAAGTGAAAGGATAAGGTGCTAATTTAATCATATCCAGTGCTTGACTAGCACCAACAGGGTTTTTAATCAGAACCAAGGTACATGATTTGTCACCGATTTTGAAGGTTTCTTGACGGCCAAAGACGGCACGACTCTTGTCAAAACCAGCTTTGATTTGCTCAGGAGCAACACCGAAAAATTCAGCAACTGATACTGCCGCGAGGGCATTGTAAATGTTATAAAGACCTCCTACGTTAATCTTGTAGGATTGGTTATCAATGACAAATTCTGAAGTGGTATTGGTAATCTTTGTCAATTCAGTCAAGGCATAGTCCAATTTTGGACGATGGAAACCACAATGTTCACACACATAATCTCCTAAGTTGGCATAGGTGTTGAGTTTGTATTTCAAAATGTGTTGGCAATGTGGGCAAAGAATACCTTCGGTATTGTAGTGAGCCAGTTTTGGAGCGTGTTTTTCCGTATCAAAGCCATAATATTTGACAGGATTAACCACCTTAGTGGAATGGAACAGAGGGCTATCTCCATTGGCTAGAATCGTCGCTTTTGGTGCCTTGGCTGCCCCGTCCAAAATCATTTGGTAGGTGGTGTAAATCTCACCGTAGCGGTCCATTTGGTCACGGAAAATATTAGTGAACACAAAAAGGTTTGGTGTGATGTATTCTGTGATTTTTGGCAAACTAGCTTCGTCAATTTCAAGCACCGCAATTTTCTTGCCTGATTTGGCTCTTTTTGCTGTCAGGAAAGTTGACGTAATACCTGTAATCATATTGGCACCGCTTGGATTGGTGACAATTTCGCCAAAGGCTTCTTTCAAAATACCGACTGTCAGAGCAGTTGTCAGGGTTTTACCATTTGTCCCTGTCACCACAACAATTTCATAGTCTTTAGCAATGGTATCTAGAATATCTTTATCGAATGTGAGGGCGATTTTTCCTGGCAAGGTCGAGCCACGTCCCATTTTAGACAAAACAAAATGAGCAGACTTCCCAGCCGTTAGTCCCATAAGTGTGTTTAATTTCATAAGGTTATTGTACCATAAAAAGATATATTATAATAAAGAAAATCTTTTGAAAACGTGGTATAATGTAGTGGAAACTTTAGTGAGTTAGATGAAAGAGATGCTTGTATGAGAAATTTAACCCTTATTGATGCTAAATTTTGGGCAACCTTATTTGAAAATCCATGGGAGATTGTTGTTCATCTTTTAGACATTTTAATTGTGGCTTATTTTATTTACCGATTAATACGAGCCTTGGCGGGGACGAAAATCATGTCCCTCATACAAGGGGTCGTGCTCTTTATTTTATTAAAATTTGTCGCTGAGTGGATTGGTTTTACAACGATTACCTATCTGATGAATCAAGTCATTACCTACGGTGTCATTGCAGGGGTTGTGATTTTTGCCCCAGAAATTCGGACAGGGCTGGAGAAATTTGGACGAACCACACAGGTTTTCATGCAAACCCAGCAAGCCAGTGACGAGGAAAAATTGGTTGAAGCCTTGCTAAAATCAGTGGCCTACATGAGCCCGCGTAAAATTGGTGCCTTGATTGCGATAGAGCGGACACAGACCTTGCAAGAATACATTTCGACAGGGATTCCCTTGAACGCGGATATTTCCAATCAATTGCTAATTAACATTTTTATTCCCAACACGCCTCTTCATGACGGTGCTGTCATTATCAGAGGTAATAAAATTGCGACGGCTTGTTCTTATTTGCCTTTGTCAGAATCTATGGTCATTTCAAAGGAATTTGGAACGCGTCACCGTGCGGCCATTGGTCTGTCAGAAAACTCAGATGCCTTGACCATAGTGGTTTCAGAAGAAACAGGTGGTATTTCTATCACATCCAAAGGAGAATTCTTGCATGATTTGAGCAAGGAAGAATTTGAGGCGATTCTGAGAGAACAATTGATTACAGAGCAAAAAACCGAGGAACCTTGGTACCATAAAATTTGGAGGAGGGGATAAATGAGGCGATTTTTCAATAGTCAAGTTTGGTTGGTTGTTGTATCAATAATATTTGCGATTTTGCTGTTTTTGACAGCAACGTCTAGTAATTACAACAGGACTGGTTCGCAGGTGTCTGGAGCAACCGAAACCTACACCCACACCTTAACCAATGTTCCTATTGATATTAAGTATGACAGTGATAAATACTTTATCAGCGGTTATTCTTATGAAACAGAAGTGTACTTGACGTCTATCAATCGAGTGAAATTAGATTCGGAAATCAATAGCGATACGAGAAGCTTCAAGGTCGTGGCTGATTTGACAAAATATGGAGAAGGAACCCAAACCGTTCCTTTGAAAGTCACTAATTTACCGACAGGGGTAACAGCAACGGCTTCACCCAGCCATATTTCAGTAACCATTGGAAAGAAAAAAACAAAAACATTTGCCGTTAAAGGAGAAGTGGACAGCAACCAAATCGCATCAGGTTACGAATTGAAGAAAGTGTCAACAGACCTTTCAGAAGTAGAAGTGACCAGCGATGAGAGCATCATCAATCAAATTGACCATGTGGTAGCTAAATTGCCAGAATCTGAGGTCTTAGATAGTGATTATAGTGGTCGTGTTGCCTTGCAAGCTGTGGCAGCAGATGGAACTATCTTAGCCAGTGCCATCAATCCTTCAAAGGCAAAATTGGATGTCACGGTTAAAAAATTAACCAAGTCAGTGCCATTAACGGTGCGGACAACGGGTGAGATGAACAGCAGTTTATCTGACATTGCTTATAAACCAAGCCAAACGCAAGTGACAATTTCAGGAAGTCAAGAGGCCTTGAATGCGGTAAATGAAGTCGTAGCGACGGTAGATATTTCTAATATCACCAAGGATACCAATGTTAGTGTCAATCTATCGGCGGATGATGTGACCGTTATCCCGTCTGTTGTGACTATTCAGTTGACAGTGACTAAAAAATAATAGATAATAGCAAAGATATAGCGATGGGTAATGCCTTGTTACCCATTCTTGGAAATGAATGAAGTAAAATGGAGGAGCGAATTTTCGCTAAAGAATAATGGGAAAATATTTTGGAACAGATGGCGTTCGTGGAGAAGCAAATGTTGAGTTAACACCGGAATTAGCCTTTAAACTTGGGCGTTTTGGTGGTTACGTTTTAAGTCAACACGAAACAGAGCGTCCTAGAGTGTTTGTAGCACGCGATACGCGTATTTCTGGGGAAATGTTAGAATCAGCTTTGATTGCTGGCTTACTTTCTGTGGGGATTGAGGTTTACAAATTAGGCGTTTTGGCAACTCCTGGGGTTTCTTATCTTGTTCGTACTGAAAAAGCTAGCGCAGGTGTTATGATTTCAGCTAGTCACAACCCAGCTTTGGACAATGGCATCAAATTCTTCGGTGGCGATGGATTTAAATTAGCCGATGACCAAGAAGAAGAAATTGAAGCTTTGTTGGATGCGGCAGAAGACACGCTTCCACGCCCATCTACAGAAGGTTTGGGGACTTTGGTTGATTACCCTGAAGGACTTCGCAAATACGAAAAATTCCTCGTTTCAACAGGTACTAGTCTTGAAGGCATGAAGGTTGCCTTGGATACAGCTAACGGTGCAGCTTCTGTGTCTGCTCGAGATGTTTTCTTAGATTTGGATGCTGACATTACTGTTATTGGTGAAAATCCAGACGGTCTTAACATCAATGCTGGTGTTGGTTCAACCCATCCAGAACAATTGCAAGAATTGGTTAAAACATCAGGTGCTGACGTTGGTTTGGCCTTTGACGGTGACAGTGACCGCCTTATTGCTGTTGATGAAAACGGTGATATCGTTGACGGTGACAAGATTATGTATATCATCGGAAAATACCTATCAGAACAAGGTAAACTAGCGCATAATACAATTGTTACGACCGTTATGTCAAATCTTGGTTTCCACAAAGCACTTGACCGTGAAGGTATTCACAAGGCCATTACAGCCGTAGGTGACCGCTATGTTGTAGAAGAAATGAAGAAATCAGGCTACAACCTAGGTGGTGAACAATCTGGTCACGTTATCATCATGGACTACAACACTACTGGTGACGGTCAATTGACAGCTATTCAATTGACAAAAGTCATTAAGAAAACAGGTAAAAAACTCTCTGAATTGGCTGCAGAAGTGACGATCTACCCTCAAAAATTGGTTAATATTCGTGTGGAAAACAGCATGAAGAGCAAGGCAATGGAAGTGCCTGCTATCGCTGGTATTATCAGCCAAATGGAAGAAAAAATGGACGGCAACGGTCGTATCTTGGTTCGTCCAAGTGGAACAGAACCGCTCTTGCGTATCATGGCTGAAGCGCCCACGGATGAGGAAGTTGACTTCTATGTTGATACCATCGCAGCCGTTGTGAGAGATGAAATCGGATTAGACTAAATATCAAGCATAGAGAAGTGAGGCATTTTGATACCTTGCTTCTTTTTTCTTTGGAAAATTGGTTAAGTTTTTTTAAAAATGTTATAATAACGTCATGCTAAAAAAACCAACATCAGCTTATGTTCATATTCCTTTTTGTACTCAGATTTGTTATTATTGTGATTTTTCAAAAGTGTTTATCAAAAATCAGCCTGTCGATGCGTATTTGCAGGCTCTTATTCGTGAATTTGAGCGTTACGATATTAAACAACTGCGTACCTTGTATATCGGTGGTGGGACTCCTACTGCCATCACTGCTCAGCAATTGGATTATTTGCTGACAAATCTTACTAAAAATTTGGATTTAAGTGTCTTGGAAGAATTCACCATTGAAGCCAATCCAGGTGATTTGACTGAGGACAAAATTGAGGTACTCAAACAATCAGCTGTCAATCGTGTGTCTTTGGGGGTGCAGACCTTTAACGACAAGCAATTGAAACAAATAGGTCGTAGCCACAATGAAGCTCAGATTTATGACACCATTGCCAGTTTAAAAGAAGCTGGATTTGATAACATTTCGATTGACTTGATTTATGCCTTGCCAGGTCAGACCATGTCTGATGTTAAGGAAAATGTTGCCAAGGCTTTAGCGCTAGATATTCCCCACCTCAGTTTGTACAGTTTGATATTGGAACACCACACGGTTTTCATGAATAAAATGCGCCGTGGTAAGCTTAATTTGCCTCAAGAAGACCTTGAGGCGGAGATGTTTGACTACATCATTACAGAACTTGAGAAAAATGGCTTTGAGCATTATGAAATTTCCAATTTTACCAAGCCTGGTTTTGAAAGTCGACATAATCTCATGTATTGGGACAATGCGGAATATTATGGTGTTGGTGCTGGGGCGTCTGGTTATATTGCTGGGGTGCGTTACCGTAACCAGGGGCCTATTCAACATTATTTGAAGGCTGTTTCAGAAGGTAATGCAAGATTGTCAGAAGAAGTTCTGACCAAAGAGGAAATGATGGAAGAAGAGCTGTTTCTAGGTTTACGTAAGAAATCAGGCGTTTCCATTGCCAAATTTGAAGAACGTTTTGGGATTTCCTTTGAGGAGCGTTATGGTCAAGTGGTTGCTGAATTGCGTCAACAAGGTCTTTTGGTGCCAGATGACGAGATGATTCGCATGACGAAAAAAGGTCTTTTCTTAGGCGATACTGTCGCAGAAAAATTTATCATATAGTAGGTAGTATTATGGGTTGTCATTATCAAGAAAAATATACGGTTCCTTTTTATGAAAGTGATATCAATTTCAACATGAAATTGCCAGAACTATTGTCCTTGGTCTTACAAGTGTCTGGTAAGCAATCGATGGCATTAGGCATCAGTAATGAGTTTATTTATGAAAAGTATCAGTTAGTTTGGATTGTGACGGACTATGCGATTGAAATTGAGCGTTTGCCCAAATACGCAGAAACCATCACCGTTGAAACCGTGCCAACGTCTTACAACAAACTCTTTTGTTACCGTGATTTTTACGTTTACGATGCCACAGGGGCAAAAATCATCACTATTCATTCGACCTTTGTTTTGATGGATTATGAAACCCGCAAGGTGCATTTTGTGATTGATGATTTGGTAGCTCCTTATCAAGCTGAAAAAATCAAGAAAATTTACCGCGGTCCTAAGTACGAGGATTTGGAAAATCCAGAAGAAACCTTGTATCATGTGCGTTTCTTTGACCTTGATTTGAACGGTCATGTCAATAACAGCAAGTATTTGGCGTGGATGTATGAGGGATTGGATTTTGAATTTTTACAACACCACGTTCCTCGCAATATCCACCTCAAATACGTTAAAGAAATTCACTATGGTCATGATATCATTTCGCGCGTGGAACAAAAGGATTTGTCGACTAAACACGAAATTGTGACCCAAGGAACTGTTCATGCCCAAGCTTGCATCGAATGGCGAAGCATCGAAGAAAGCAGATTGTAAACTTTAACAATACAGATAAAAAAGGAGAATAATGTGACTTATAAAGGATACCTGATTGACTTAGACGGAACGATTTACAAGGGAAAGGAACGTATTCCTGCAGGGGAACGGTTTATTCAACGCCTGCAAGAAAGACATATTCCTTATGTTTTGGTGACCAATAATACCACACGCACACCTGAAGCGGTGCAAGAAATGTTAGCCAAGCAATTTAACGTTCAAACGCCACTTGAAACCATTTATACAGCGACCATGGCAACGGTTGATTACATGAATGACATGAAGCGTGGCAAAACAGCGTACGTCATTGGTGAAACGGGCTTAAAAACAGCCATTGCAGAAGCTGGCTACGTTGAAGATACTGAAAATCCTGCCTATGTTGTGGTTGGGTTGGACACACAATTAACCTATGAAATGCTGGCAGTAGCCACCCTAGCCATCCAAAAAGGTGCCTTATTTATTGGGACCAACCCTGATTTAAATATCCCAACAGAGCGTGGCTTGATGCCAGGTGCGGGGTCTATTAGCAAATTCTTGGAAATTGCAACACGCGTCAAACCGATTTTCATTGGCAAACCCAATGCCATTATCATGAACAAAGCCCTAGACGTTTTAAATGTGAAGCGCGACCAAGCCATTATGGTGGGTGATAACTATTTGACAGACATCATGGCAGGTATCAAAAATGATATTGCAACTCTATTGGTGACAACTGGCTTTACCAAACCAGAAGAAGTGCCAACCTTGCCAATTCAACCTGACCACGTTCTCTCAAGCTTAGACGAATGGACTTTCGATGAAAAATAAGATTTGGACCTTTGCCACATGGCTTTGGCTTTTATCTGTGGCTATTTTAATCACGATTTACGGTGCTTGGTTGCTTTACCCATTTGAGGTTGATTGGTTGCATCTCACCTTGCAAGTGACCTTTCCCAAAACAGATTTGCTTGATAACTTTAACGTGTTGATGACCTATCTCACCTCGCCTTTTTCACACACCTTGTCTATACCTGATTTTCCTTCTTCTGCGGCAGGGCTCAAGCATTTTCAAGATGTGAAACACCTCTTTCACTTAACACAAGCGCTCTTTGTCGTGCTACTTTACCTATCTTGGTGTTTTTTGAAAAATGGCATCGTTAATAAAACCCTTTTTCTCCACCAAAGAGCATTTGTTTGGGCAGCCTTTTTACCAGTGTTAATTGCAGTAGCAGGCGTCTTAATTGGTTTTGAACAATTTTTTACGCTATTTCACGAAGTGCTTTTTCCTGGTGATTCTACTTGGCTCTTTAACCCAGCCACAGACCCTATTATTTGGGTCTTACCAGAAACCTTTTTTTTGCATTGCTTTATTCTTTTCTTTGTGGCTTATGAAGTATTAATGCTTGGTTTGTTATTGATTTCCCGTCGTCAATTTACACAAAGGCTAAAGGCTAGAAAGGAGGACTAATAATGTCTCTTGCCTGGTATTACTGGTTTTTATTTGCCTGTTCTTGGCTCTTTGCCATCACCTTTTGGGTCAAATCTACCAATATTCCCCAAAAGTGGCTAAAAGCCCTCTTTGTTATCTGTGGCGTAATCGCCTTTTGTCTCCCCTTTTTCTGGGGCTGGCTCGTGAGTTAATGATGAAAAAATTAGAAAACAAGCGTATGAAAACGCTTGTTTTTTGAAATAAAGAAAAGTAAAATAGAAGTATAATTTTTTATTCTCAATTAGAAAATAAAAAAGCACCCGAATCGGGTGACATACTTAGATACGGACTAGCCTTATTTTAGCAGCGATTTCTGCTAATTTAACGACTTTTTACCAGCAACACATTGCTTTTGGTATTAGTATGACAATCACATTCATTTTAGCTGGTTTGGCTAGCGAACTTGTGACGATTAAAAAAGACGATTAGCACGTGAACTGCACCCCAAAAGTTGGACAGAAAAAATCTAACTTTTGGGGTGTTTTTG